>Ga0181422_1000074_pt1 | contig 28396 bp, 35 predicted proteins | sample 45SPOviralmetaG_FD_130147 | JGI IMG/M metagenome (GOLD analysis project Ga0181422, IMG submission 130147) | Marine viral communities from the oligotrophic San Pedro Time Series (SPOT) site, San Pedro Channel, CA, USA - 45 SPOT_SRF_2013-07-18 | ecosystem: Environmental > Aquatic > Marine > Strait...
GATTTTATATAAATATTAGTAGTCCCAACGAACAACGAAATTCATATCGATATCTGGATTCTTTTGAATAGGTTGCGCTAACTTTGCTGTAGCTAACATCTCTGCTTTATCATTATATAAACCAATTGATGTAATATAAGGTTTTAATGTACCAGAAACAAATAATCCTTTACGCAATTCGCCTGGAGGTAATGTTGTTTGATTTGAATCAGAAACATTTCCATCTGTTACAGGCCTGTATGTCGAAGTAGGATTCATTGTAACATTGAATTGATCTTTTGGTACACGAACTAAACATTCATTTTCATAAATAGTATGAGTACCACGATATTTAACTTCCCATGTATTACCAAATATGCCTGAACCTGAATTATATTTAGGTAATGGAGAAGATGCAACTGCTTGTCCATTTTTATAAAATACATTGCCTACGACATTGGTTTGATAACATGAAGCTGATAAGTAATGTTTATTTCCTAAGGACGCAATACCGGTATTATTAACAGCATAATCATACATTCTTATTTCTGCAACCATTTGGTCTACACCATCTTGCCTTTCATCATTAATATTACCTAATACAACATCAGCTGCGTTAGATGTAAAGTCTGGCAATGTTCCTATCGTGCCTCCAGATCCAGTTACTCCATTTGCAAAAATTTCTAATTTGGATGCAGAATTTCTGACACATACATGTTGCCAATCGCCCGGTGTCATATGAACATTTCCTGATGTTACACGTGTTGCCTTTTTACCATCACATGCTATAAAATGATATTCACCGGATGTACCATCTTGTTCTCCTGCTACAATATGAAATGGAGTACGTATTGCATTATTTTCAAATTGAGCCGCAGTAATTAATGCAGTCTGAATACCTTCTGTTGGATTATTATTTACAGTACGTACTTTACGTTTACCATCAATACTATCTAAAAATGTTTCTTCTTTTACTCCCCATTTGGATAATATCGTTTGATCTCGTTCATCCAATTGCTTATGCCATAATGATATTGTCCAATCATCATGCCGACCAAATCTATCAAATTTGTCATTATGTGGTATTCTGATATTATGTCCTGATGTACCATCAAACTTAGCAGCTAGACCGGATGGAGTTGCTGAAACAGCACTACTAGTAACTTCAATACCACTTACAATAGTTACTGAATCATTTATTACTGCAGATTTTTCTACTTTGTTTAATTTGTAAGATATACCTTTTGATAGTTCACCTAATTCATCATAATCATTAAACTTTTTATATAAATCATTGAATGACATGTAAAAGAAGTTTCTACTGCTAGATGCAAATGTACTTGTATCTATTACAGCATCAGTCAAATTTCCTAACCCATCATCAATTAAATTGATTGTAGTTCCTCCTATTGATGCAGTAATCGTTAATGATCCAGGTTTTATTTTTTCACCTACTTGTCCATATGGTGCTGTAAATATTGAAGCAGAGTGCCATATAGATCTTATTTGAGAATTAATGTCTAAAAAATCGGCTGCTTCAGCCGGATTATTGTTTCTATAGTATTTATGATTGATAACATTCCATACAACATGTTGATTAGTATTATCATCTGTATTAATAGGAAATACTCGTTCTCCTACTCCCTGGCCAGTAGTTCCATCAATATGAGGAACATGTTTACGATAAATTGCATTATGTCGAAAATAGCCGTCGTTGCTTGGAAAAGTACTAGATAAAACTTTGTAATGTTTATAAGTTTTTATCGGCCTTTGCTGATAATCATTTGCCCGTATGGGCTGAAATACTGACGGAATAATAGGCATATCATCTTACTAATTTAATTTAGAAGTCTAACTTAACTTTAATAAGAGCTTCTCTTGTATAATTTTTTAATAATGGCTGAGATAATTTTGCAGTTGCTAACAATTCTCTTCTTTGATTATAAAGACCTACTGTTGTTATATATACTTGCGGATCATTAATAAATGTATTGAAATATAATTCACCCAATGAACCGGTTACAAAAGAAGGATTATTTGAATAATTATATTCTGCATTTTTAACTCTAACAAAATAATATGTAGATTTAACTTGTTCGGATGATCTTGCTTGAATACCACCATTTGTCCCGACCGGAGTTAAATCATTCGAACTAGATAACGATGTAAATAATTTTACTGCATTCTCTCCCTGTACCCCAGATCCTGTTACACTATTAAAGTTAACTCCACCATTTGCATATGTTTTATTTAATTGTTCTCCATTCAATATTGCTACACCATGTTGTGGATAAAGTAATCCGTAATATACCGGAGATGTTGAATTATAAATAACAGTTCCTTCATCAATCGATCCAGAAATTAAATTATATACTAATCCGCCTTCTGATACACTTCCTCCAGAAGTTAAAGATGAATCATCGATAATTTGGATAAATGTGCCGTTTCCTGCTAACTTTACATTTGAACCTGTATGTTCTGCATTTGATGTATCTGCTCCAATTGAACCAGATAATTGAGCTAATGTCAATTCAAAGTTGCCTGGATCTAATTTTTCTCTTATCCTAGCTCTATTAAAGTTTAAGACATATATTTGATCTGTATCTGTGCCGTTAATAGTAAACTTTTTATCATTAGGTGCTAACAATAACTGAGCATATTGTTTATAAATTGCTCTTGTAGGAGTATCATTATTTAAGTTTCCAGTTAAATCTGCAGACCCAGATCCGCCATAATGTCCATATGCTATAGAAAGTTCTGAATTGGCATTACTAGTATCAGCAGGATCTCCTGTTGAAAATATTTCTTGGAAATATGTTTTTTGAGTAGCAGTTAAATTAGAAGAAGTAAACATTGTTGTTAAACTACCAGTATTTCCTGCAAACAAACCTCTTGTTACAGTTTCAATATTATTAGGCAATACATCATCAGTTGCATCGAATGAAGTAAATATACGTCCTAGTCTTTGACGTGCCTTTGCTTGTTCACGTTCTCTAATAATTTGGTCAGCTAACTGTCTAGCTAAACTTTCAACTTGAGATGTTGCAGAAACCGGATTTCTTCTTCTAAATGCTACCGGGCCTCTTCTACTAATTGCTCTTCTATATATTGCCATTTTTATTTCCCTTTATTATGCTTGTGATTGACCTACTGTTGCAACCTCAACTTTCTTAACTGTTAATGTTACAGAAGCTCTACCACCAGTTTCATTACCAATAAACAATATTGTAACTTGTTTATCAGCATTCAATAATTCTTTTGCAGTTATTTCAAACTGAGTTCCTGATACTGTAATAGATTGAGCTGCTTCAGAATCTCCTATAAATTGTGGAACTGATGCAGCAGAATTTCTTGCGCCTCTTGTTGCAACAATATCAGCACAATCTGAATCAGATAATATTGCAGTATATCCAAATCTTCTATTTCCTCCTCCAAAATTGACTGTTGATGGAGTAATTGTTGTACTTTCATTTGCATTTAATTCTATAGTACTTTGTGCAACTCTTACAACTGGAATACGTGCTGTACCTTTTGGTAAAGTAACTAGTTTATATTTTAGCATTTGAGTTTCATCTGCTAATGCTTCTACGACTGGCATATTTTCTATTGCTGCGCCATAAAATGCAGTTCCTAGCGGATGCTCTGGATTATATAAGTCATAATCTACTTCATCATCTGCTAATGCAAATTGTGTAATTTTAAATTCATCTCTACCCCTAGCTAAAAGTTCTCTACCTTTTTTAGTAAGAATAGCATCTACTGTTATTGTTGAGTTGTTTAAGTATCCCATTGTTATTCCCTATCTTTTTAATAAATATGCTTATGCATAAGTTTATCTAACTTCTAAATTACCTGGATTTGCTGAATTTGGTTGATTATTAAATACTAACGTATTTGGATTAGTTTCAAATATTTCAACTACCGGTCTTTGATCAATTGCATTAATAGTAGTTGGCAAATTAATTCCAGGGCCAACTAATCTACAACCTGCATATTTTAAATTTTCTGTTGATTGCATAAAATCGTCCATATACCCCGTTTCATCTAAGCTTCTAGAGTAATTATACTTACTAGGTATGCCTCCTCCTAACGAACTACTAATTGATGTCATTCTATTTCGAGCTATTTTATCTAAATTTATACTACCCGAATAATGTAACACATCTAATTTAAAGATCGAACTAGGTCTAGGATTTAGTATAACACTTCCGGTTGCTGAATATGTTAGTGGAGATAATGTACCGGTAATCTCCATCGGCAAGTTCATCGATGTAGCACTTACCGGATCTTTCTTATACGGAAAGAATTTATATATATGTTTATATACCGTTGATTTATACGGATCTCTTGTTACTAAATTACCAAAATAATTCCCATTATCATCGTAGCCGGCGCTTCCTACATGATATATTGAAACACTGTCAGTAACTGTTATAGGAGATGCAATACTTGCTGTCAATGGCAACGTATCTCCAGAAACTTCTTTCACCGGATCTTCTATACGACTATCATATTGTGGATTTGTAATGACAGGTTTTTTAGTTAATGCAACTTTTGCTCTTTCTAATGCATGTGGCTCAACTAATATTCCCATCGATTCATCGACACGTTCCGGTAACAATTGTTTTATTTGATTGAATAAAGAATAATCAAATTGACTAAATACTCTCAAATATGCATTTATATCATTTTTATCAGAATACTTTTTCCAATATTCTTTCGAAAAATGAGTCAGATCCGGATAATCAAAAGTAAATTCATGGTCTGGATCTCCTACGTAATCATCTAATGCAATATCGCCAATATGATTAAATATTTCTTTATTGATTTGATCTGCAGCTGAATAAAATAGTCCTAACTTATTTGTATCAATCGGAGCTCTATCAAATCTAGATCTTTCTGCAGATGATTTAGGAGATAATCGTCTAACTAATTCATTATCTTCTAATCGAATCTTTTGTGATCTAGGTACATTTCCTCCTAATGAAACCCCTTGCACATAATATGTTTCTTCTGCTGGCTCATAATTACCACGTTGCGCATTAATAGGAGTTTCAAAACCAGATGCAGATGCATATGTATTATTACCCGATCCTAATGGATCTGAAAAATCTTTAATATGTTGGGCTGGGTGACTTGATGTGATATTAAAGTATGTGGTAATATCTTTTGCATCTAAGTCGGTACCGAATGGATAATGTCTTACTAATGTATCATATGATGAAGTTGGACTAATTGATGATACATATGAGGATGGGTTAGTAGTATGAAGATCAAATGTCTTTTGACTTAACGGCTCTAACCAACCCCTATACTCTTGTATCGATCCAGAAAAGGACATTACCGGTAAAGTAATTTGTCCACTATTACCGGTTAATGATTCGCCCAATAAGTTTCTAAAGTTTCTTGTAGCATTATTATAATTTTTGTTAGCACCTATTTGAGCATGCCTTCCTCCTAAAGCAAATAAAAATTGATCATTGGCTGTTGCCCATCCTATATAATGTGTATCCCTTGTTGGATAATAAGAAGCAGATACAGAATGTATCACTTTGTCAGATATGTAATCAGATGCCATCTGCACTTGTATATGATATCCTACACTATTACCGCCGGCATTATAATCAGCTAAACTAGTTGCATTACTTGCAGTTGTTTCGCACCAATGTCTTAAGTTCCAAAATTGGCCATTGAATAATGGTACCCAATCTGTCGAGCCCGTCATGGCTTGTCCATTGCCACTAGCATTAGCACCTCCATGAGAAAATACAATTCGACCATATTCATCTGAACCAGAATATGACGCTGTATGTTCAACTCCTACAATTAGATTCAGCCTTTCATCTGTTGCAGAAACTGGCCAATTATTTGTATGTAATAACATCGTGTTTTTAATTGCTGGCTTAAATCTATATTCATGTGTCTGAATAGGAATGTCTGCTCCTGATGATAATCCGTTTCTTTGAAATCCCCAGTCGCCTATATTAGTATTGTATCGATCAACTGTCCATTCTACACGCGGTCCATTGGTAGCTTTTACTCCAACGCCACTCTCATCTACTTGTGCTTCAGCACCTTTAAACTGTAATGCATATGAAAATCTATCTTCTATTAACGTTGGACTATCTTCATCAACCTTAGGTCCACCATATTCTCTTATGCTTAATAAAGTCTGAGGAATACCAAATGTATTCATCAATGCTTTAATTGATCTTGTAGTACCTTTCGTTTTAAGTAAATACGGCAAGTTATTAACAATTCTACGCCACACCTCTGTTGTTATATCTTCATCAGATTTACTAAACATGTTACCTGTCGTTGCATACCCGCCTGATCCAGAATCTACTCCGAGTTTATATTGCCATAGTTGAGATGCTTGATTTCCATTTTCTAATTTCCATCCTAATGATTCTGCTACTTGATATAAAGTATCTTTACTTTGTCCTAGTTTAGGATGTTCTTCTGGCTTATATATTTTTGTTAAATTTTCAATATGCGAATATAAGATATCATAATGATGTCCTATCATATTAACAAATAATTCATATTCGCTGTTATTTGAATCTAATCTAATATGTTCTGGTATCGTCCTTGCTAAAGACTTGTTATTTTCGTTATCATAAAATGATGCAGACGCATATGCACTATTATACCAATTCTCTGCAATACTCGATGTTGTATGGTGTAAATAATATTTACTACCAGATAAGTATTTAGGATAAGATGATAATCTATAATGTTTAGCTCCTAAAAATCCTCCTTCTGCAGAATATATGCCATCTTTATTTGTATTATCTGAATATATTGTATGATCTGTAAATAAGCTCGATGTAGGTGAGTTATATAACCATCGTTCGAAGCCATCAAAATTACCAACTACCTCATCACGTCTGTTTTGATTAGTTACAATATTTCCTTGTAACGAATTATTATCAGAACCGGTTGCATTTTGTAATAATTTAATACGAGAATCATAATATTCTACTAAACCTAATTTATATTTAAAGTTTGCTAATCTTTCTGTAGCAGATGAAAAATGTATAAAGTTTTGAAATCCAGAATAATCAATATTCACTGATTGTCCAAGAGAGCCAGAAAAAATACTATCTACAATTTGTTGTGACGTTGACGTATTTGCATCTAATAACGAATTCCAATTTTCAAAGTCAGTTTCAGTTATAGTTCCTTTAGATATATCCACATCAAAATTTGGACCTAATAACTTTCTACTTTTATCGTCAATTGAGCCAGGACCTTGTAATGTTATGTTATCAATATATGCATCGGATAATTGTTCTATCGTCCATAATTTTTGTTTTTCAACGATATTGTCTGGCAATGGTTTATATAATCTAGCTACAAAATCATTTTCCGATTGCCAATCTTTTTGATTGATGATTTTTAAGATTTGATTATTACCTAAATTGATTGCAATATCATCTGATATAGGACGTTCTATAACAGATTCTAATATTGGATTGCCATCATCATCTACTTCAACTCCGCCAGAGGCATTTTTCTGATATGTTCTTTCTAAATATTGTCCAGAACCAAATGCATCAATATACGCTGCAATATCTAGATCTGCATTTGGCAATGCCTGTATATGAACTTCACGACGATCATCTGATATTTCTTTAATGTAAAGGCCTTGTTCATCTTTTGAACCTAATAAGTCTTTGTAAACATTTATTACAACTTCAAATTGTCCTCTTTCAATACCTAATGATTGACATGCCTTACCATAGTTGATATATATCCGACCCCCTTTATCTATTTCAAAGTCGTCTATACACCCGCCGGCTACATATTCAGATTCAGAACCAACTGTATATAAATGTAATTCTACAGTAGGGTTTTGCTCCGGAGTTATTCTTTTGAGATCTAACTGCAGTATATCCAAGTCTTCTTGATTCCAAACGACGCCTCGTACGGCTCCATTCGTTTCTTGTATTTCTTCTATATTTGAAAATCTATCTAACGCCATATCTTATAGTCTTGGTATATAATTATCAAATGTACAGCCTGGCACATATTGGTTCAAAATTCGTTGAGGTCCTTTTGGCCATACTATCCCATATTTTCTTTTCTTCTTAAAGATGTTTCCAGTTTTGTAAACTCGTTTCCTTAAGTATTGAATTGCATTGTATTGATTCTTTAACTGTTTTACAACATATGCATCTATCTCAGCTTTTAGTTCAGCCCCTAACGCATATAATCCATTGTCATTTAATTCTTCACATAAAGCTTTTGCACTCAGAATATATTCTAGAATTGCTTCAAATTCTTCAACGGATGTAGATTCTAATATTAATTTATCTATATTTCCAGCGTTACTCTCAAGATCAGAAATTGCATTATTGACCCATGGTATTGCTGTATCTGCTGCATCTGCTGCTAATTTGAATCCTTCTACATGTCCATCTATTTCATTTAATATACATGCTTTGATATAATAATTATCGTCCATAAATCTCCATGGCGGTAAATCATATTGATCAGCTGGCACTTCACCTGCTAATGCATCAATTGCAAAGAATATTCCAACTGCAGCAGCTGCTCCTATTGTAATAGGATTTGTTACTAATGCGCCTAATGTTGCACCAAAGGTTGGAGCAGTAGTTGTTGTAATAGGAACGAGAGCATATGCCATTCCGGACTGTGCCGCTGCTGCTATAACTGATGCTGCCGGCTGTACAAAAGTTAATGTAGTGGTTGTTGCTGCTACTATAGAAGCTTGAAGCGTAACACCTGCACCTGTTGCAACAACTCCAGCGCCCGAGGCTGCTCCAGCTCCTCCTGATGCCCATGCTGCAAATTTATCTCTTGCAACTGTTTGCATCCATTTGTATTTTTCAACTAATTTTCTTTCTTGACTTTCGTTTAAAGATGTTTTGATACCTACACGTTTGCTACAAACTTTAAACAATCTTTCGTTTTGATATTTTGTTTTTATTTTATCTTTGCCAGGCCATGTTTTCTTTTTGATATATTTCCATTTACCGTCTTTAGATATCATGACTTTATATAATGGACTTTTTTCTCCTAACATTTTAACTACATAACTTCCATAATCTGGCGGCAATGCATCAAATTGAGTTCTGGTATTTGCTATTAAAGAAGCAACTCCAGGCCATAATTCATATATTTGTTCTTTAACAACATCTATTTGTTCTTGATCGATAGCTTGTTGTACTAGATCTGCATATTGTTGTTCTGGATAATATTTTATTGAACCGGGCGGCTCATATGGCTGTAAATATTCAATACCAAATGGGTCACCTCCATTTGAAAAGTTGTCTAAATATTCTTGATACTCCGGAAAATCTAATCCAGCTCTTCCATCATCATCTGCTTCTAAAATATGAGGAAATGCATTCCATAATGGTTCGGCCTTTCTAACCATATCAGATTTTGAATCTGGGTTTTGTACATCATTTGTAAAAGGCGTACCTCTACTAGGCTGAACTACGGTAACTCCTCCTCCATCAATCAATAACTGAATATATCCATTAGTACCATATCTGCCTTGGCCAGGCTCAAAATTAGATAAATCAACTTCATTAACATATGCATACAACTTCATAGTACGTCCATCAGTTACACGTTTCCAGTGTCCATTGATCATCATTCTTAAATTGAGAACAGCATCATCTGATGCTATTGATGTACCCATACTTACTTCTCTACTAACATACTCCGGGGTAGGCCAATCTGCAATAATCATTCTACCTTCGTGAATTTCTCTCAATCTTTCACGGTATGTTTGTTTTTGAAATACTTGATCAAAATATCTATCATTAGGATCTTCTTTAACATATGAATCAGGCGGCAATGCATTTCCATCTTCATCTACCGGTGAACGGCCGTCTATAGAACGCATATTTTCTGGTTTGATATAATCTCCTGGATCTCTTAAGAAAGGAGCTTTAGGTCTGTAACCAGATCTAAATCTTATTTGTGGTGTCCAATCACTATCGCGCGTTGACATTGATCTAGCTCTAAATTCTTCTAATGCAGATATATCTCCATCATCATCTTCATCTAAATCTTCATAATCTATCTCATTATCAGTTACATTCCCATCTAATAATAAATCATATTCTTTAATTTCTTCTGCAGTTGCTTCTGTAATTGCTGAATAAGATAATCCACGTTCAACTAACATTACCTCTAATGTTTTATATGTCGGTATTGCATATGCAACTCCGTTATCAATATAAAATACACAAAAAGGATTTGCTTCTGCTGCATCTTCATCTAAGGTATGTGGACCAGCATCAATATATGCATCATGGACATCTCTCAAATCAATATCATTGTTAACTAGAAATAATCCAGATATCTTAAGAGGTTCAGGTATAATAGCTTCTGCTATAAGTTCTTCTTCATCGTCTTCAAAATATTCCCACTCTTCATCGATTAAGTCATCTATAATATCCTCATCTGCAGTAGGATAAGATTTTAATAAATCATATTTTGCAAACGTATCTGTTTCAGTTGATATATCCAATACATTTTTTCCATTTCTCTTGGCGCTACGATATTTCAATGGCGATACTTTATCTTTACCTTCTACAAAACTCTCACGTGCTTGTCGATCGGGACTAGCTGGTCTAAGTTGATCGTTTGAATACAAAACATCATCTGGATATTCATCCTTCATAATATTTAATAACATGTCATTCAAATCAGGTGTTACAGATTCTTCTTTCGATGAAGCTGCTGTAAATCGATTATTTGTTACTTTTATATCAGACCTGTTTTTTTCACTAGCCATATTAGTTCACTACCTTAAAATAGAAATCATCAAATGTTTGTGTATCATTTGTTCTTCTACATGTTAATTTTATTTTGTAATATCTTTCTGGCATAAAAGAATCCATTCTTAAATCAAAGAAACTTCCATCACTTGTATTAGATATCTTTGTTGTTGAATTGCCAAATACCTTTTCATCTTTTATGATAATATCATTTGTTACAGAATCAATAATTTCATAAGAACTTGAAACTGGTAATTTATCTTCTGTTATATAGAATGAAGATGTTGCATATGATTTAGAAGGAAATTCGGGACGAACTCCTACAAAGAATCTTGCAATTTCTGATGTTCTATACTCTGGTTTTATATTTTTGAAATATGGCACATAAGTATTACTAGTAATACCTGTTGTTGTTGTAGAACTGTCATCCCAACATACCTCTAGTCTTGGAACAAATATTGTATGTGACTCTCTACCAAAGAATTTTATCGAACCTCTTATACTACCATCTATTTCATCTGAATAAGGTCTTTTAATAATGAAACCATTGTTATCGATATTACTATCCACCCACTTCTTCACTATGTCAGTTACATTAATATTAATATCAGGAGATTCATTTTGAAATGATTGACTAGCTTCATACTCAGACCCAGTTATCCATGTACCACCACCTAGACTATTTGTCGGCCCTGCTGAAGTATTGCCACTATGTGCACTAGCAGTATTCCATGGAATGCCTGTTTGTGCAACAGCATCGCCAGATCTATTATACCAAGATGAGCCTACTTTTGTAGCAGGCAAATCACTCATATATCCACTACCATTATCCCAAGATTCAGATACAGGATAAGCTTTAATTGTATATGACTGTAATAGGTCAGATGCATCCGACGCATGTAAATTTAAAAATATAGATGCTGATGTGATATGTCCATTATCGATTGTCGGAATATTTCCATCGGTTATTGATTGTGCTATAGAAGTTATTTCAGTTCCAAAATCAATAAGTATTCTACTGTTATATGTATCGGCATTAGCCAATGAAGCAGAAGATATTTTTATTAGTTCTAATATCTCATCGAGGCCAGAATTCTGTTCTGGGGTCTTTTCATATAATGTTGTATCTCTTTCTGCGTAATATATTCTTTTCATAATTTATCCCTATGGCTTAACTACTTTTCCTTTTATATCTGCATTAGGATATTTTATTTCAAATATACTAGGATCTAATGATGGATATAAAATATTATTTTTAATAGCACTCTTAACATCATATTCATTTCCGGAATAACCACGCGAAGCATTATGTAGATTATAAAATTCAAATGTTGGTACACTCTGAACGCCTTCTAAACTATCTAAGTCTGATATGATAGATGATATATTAAGTGGTCCGTTAATTTGCATTCTATCATTTGATAGTAACGTCTTTAGTCGATCGATACATCTTAACACTACTTCATTCGAATTAACATTTGGAACTGGAATTACTTCAAAATTAATTCCTAAGTTAATAATAAATGCAGATTTAATATTTAACGCATCTGTCAACATTCTATATTGTGAAAGATATGTCCTTAAATTTTCTAAGATAGCTTGATTAGTATCTGTAAAATTATTATCTGCATTTTGCGCTAATACATATAAATTTAACGCATATGGATTAGAAATAGTTTCGGCTGGATAAGTTTTATCTTCGGTATTAATTTGACTATCGCCTATTACATATGCCTTTGCAATTGTTCCAAATCTAGATGGCATTGAATATACTCGAGCTATATAATCTTCTCTCGTAATTGCTCTATTTTGTGCTGCAAACGCTGCCATTGCATTTTGTCGAATCGAATCTAAATCTTGCCTTGCTCGTGCACCTATTGCAGGTTCATTATTTATAACAGCGACAGAATCTTTCGAAGTAGTCAAATCTACCAAACCAGTTTCGTTCAAATAAGTTATACTAGAAATACTTGAAATTGAATTTATTCCAACATTTTCTTCTATACCGCCTCCATATGAATATCGAATAGTTAGCGTTGTGTTTGATGGAGCAATTCCATATGTACTAGTATATAAAAAGTTTGTAGGATCGACATTGTCTGTAGTTGTACGTCTTAGATATTCTAATCCATGGCCTACATTTTTAGGATTAGGTATTATTTCTTCATCTGCATCAGAAGATACCCCAGAACCAAATAATAATTCAACTCGACTATCATCACGTAGTCTAGATGTAAATCTTCTAGCTGTTCTTTTTAATTTTAATATATAAGGCACTGTAGATCTATATTGAGCTAAGTCCGGATCATTAAATGGAATATTTGCAATATCTTCAAATATAGTATCTTGTGCTAAGTAATCTGTTTCATACCAGGTATTTCCAGCACTATCTGTACAACTAATGATATCTATCACATTAGAGTCTGGCAATATGATTTTATCATATGGCTTAGGATCTGTAAAACTAAAATCTATAGACTTAATAGTTCCGGAAATAACTTTTACTTGTTTCTTTAATAAATAACGAGCTACATTTCCAGATACATCTATCTCATAAACTGTTATCTCTGGATCTTGTGAAAAATCTAATGCTTCTTCTGTATGAAATATAATTCCATCATCTGTCGATACTTCCATACCGGAAGCTATAGTTAACGCATATTCCATATCAGGCGATGCATTTTCTCCAGTGCCTTTTGCCGGCACTAACTGAAATATATCTAACATACATGTAGCGGGGGCATTTAGTCTTGGTTTATATCCAAATAGCTGAGACAATGCTAATACGTTTGATGATTCTTCTGCAGTTGATAATAATGATTCTTTAAATGAATTATCTGTGTAATATGATAATACATCTCCAACATATGAAGACATTTCCATAAACATCATACCGGGCGATGATTCATTAAAATCTTGATATGTATTAGGAAAATAATTTTTTGCAAAGTTTATTAAATTTTGTCTAAACTGCGCAAAATCTTTATTTAAGTATTTTACATCTTTCTTAATTAAGTCTGCCATATCTTTAACCTATCTCTTTAATTCTTTAATAAGACCCTCCCAGGCCAGTGTTAAATGCCGTATTTGATCCGAAAGTTCCTACTTGTTCTAACGAAGTTTCTTCTTGTACAGAATCAATCTGTAAATTATTTTCGTTTGCTAAGATGTTAATAACTAAATTAGCACCTATAGTATCAATCCTACAATTTAATTTAACTACTAAATGGTGTCTATCAGCAGACGGAGTCACATCTAGATTAAGTAGTTTAACGTATGGTAACCAGTACTGGATATCTTCTTGCATAGTTTCTTGTAGTAAACTTCTTACATCATCTGTATTATTTTCGAATAATATAGATCTAATATTAGTTCCAAAATTAGGTTGCATATAACGTTCGCCTTTTGAAGTTAATATTAAATTCTTAAGATTAGATACAACAGCTTCATTTGTTGTATAAGACGACTCGAATACACCCTTACCTCCAGAACTCCCTGATGCATAATTTGACGATGCTGACTTTCCTTTCGCATCTTTATTAAACGGCAATAGTATTCCTAATGCTACATCTTCTTCTTCTACTGGCTTATATTGATATATTGGTCGAGCCATTTATTATATTCCTTTTTTCTTATCTATTGCTTTCATCAATGCCGAATAATCTTTTGTCATTGCATTTACTGTAGTTGCAACTGCTTCATTATTCATATCAATTCTTTCCCCATTAATTCCTTTTGTTGCTAATGGAGTATTAGAACTTTGCATACCAAACGCCTCAGCCATATCAGATCTAAAATTCATTGAATTCCATTCTTCTGGCGGAGTTGATGCTGTTTCATTTAGAATGTCGTTTAACGCAGCATTCTTTGTATACTGTTTTTTCATAACCGGTTGTTTAGGTTTCTTAGGAGTATCTAATACCTCGTGAAGATTAATATCATGTTTGTTGATATTCACTTCATTTAGTATAGGTTTTAGTTCTTTAACAATAACGTTACGAACTTCTTCCCTAATTACCTTACGTAATAACTTTACGAATCCTTGTGTTTTCATAGTAATTCCCTTTTTAATAAATATTGATACGATCAACTATTGGTTAAATAACTCGACCCGTTCCGGTAGCACTAGTTGCGCCTATTCCTGTACCTGCTTGGTTGAGTGCTGTACCAGTTGTCGCTACTACAGTATTTACCAATTGTCCTGGATCGGTAATAACTATTCCTGATCTTATATATTTGTCTATTGCAATTGATAAATCATTTGCAATCTTATTGATTGCCTCATCTTGTGGTCCAGTATTATTTTTCTGAGCTTCAAATGCTCTTTTGATATCATTATATAATGTATTTCTTTTTAGTCCTGTTGGTGGCGATCCGGGCGTCCCTTCTGGTAATGGCTTTTCCATAATTATCTCCTATTGTTTCATTTGTTTTAATGCTGTTTGTATCTTTTGTAACTCCGGTAATGCTGAACTTGGTCCTGTTGGTCCAGCCGGTGTTGCATACGGCTTAGCTCCTTGTGCTTGTTCAACACAAACACTTATAAAGTTTTCCATCAAAGTAAAAAATTCGTCCATATCGGTTTGCCATGACGGTGTAGCAATCTTAACATCTTTTTTAGATACTAACAATACTTCATCCTTACGAGCATCAAATACTAGTCTATCAGAACCTATTATTACTTGACCATTTTTATACTCATTTAATTTTTTTACTTGTTTACCAACTCTCTTCTGCGAAAAAGAAAGTGTATCAAAATATTGTGTAGATGTAAGATAAATAAATGATGGGTCTTTTTTAGGATCTTCTATAACATAATACTTATCTAAACTACCGCCGGCTGTCGAATCCTTAACACCGCATGTTAAAGCTACAATCGGATCACCATCTTTAGTTCCTTTCCAAAACGGCTTATTTAGATAATTAGAAAATGTAGCGGCGTTAATTGTCGATGAAAATCTTAAAATACTTCCAAATCTATCTAGATAATTTATATCTCCTTGAAACGGTTGTATCGATACTATATCTTTTTCTATAAAACTTAATTGTTCTGGCCTTTCTCCTATATCCTTTTTTATAATAGGGTCATTTCCAACTGACTGTCCTTCTATTGTTTGATTTTGTAAAAATGGTAGAATTGAATTATTACTACTTCCATGAGAATTAATCACATAAGTATAATACCATTGATTTTGACCACGTTTTTTTGCAGTACCTGCTGGCAAATGTACACATACTACTTGTTCTCCATATAAAGGTGTTTGTATTCTACTAGGATCAGCTGGAAATGCATATTCTTCTGAACCGAAGAATCTTACACGAATAGTGCCAGGCGGCAAATCAGTGTCATTAGTAACAGACTTAGTCTTCTTGTACTGGGTCGGTAGATAAGTCTCTATTACTTGACCTACTGCCGTCTTTAGATTCTGTGTCGAATTCATCTGTCGCCTCTGTTTCTGGTTGTGGTTTTAGTTTTTCAATCTCTGCTTCAGCTTCTTCTAATAAACGCGCACGTTCTTCATCAGTCAATCCATACTCATTTCCATCATCATCTTTCATTGAAGTAGAAACAATTCTTTGAACAACTGCAGCTAACTTAACTAACGCGTCATCGTTCTTAACAGAAACCTCTAAATAATCTTTAATCATAGGAACTATTACAGTAGCATCGCCTGTATTTTTTATCATAGGTTCTAAGCTTTTAATTAATGAATCAATTTGCCTAGACTTCTTTTTTGAATTATGATATATATCACGCATCAAATCGGAAAACTTAGTTCCCTCAAATAGTTCGAATTCTGTACTCATATATAGTTCCTTTATTATAAATATAAAGAACTACTAATTTAGATTAGGATATCTTGTTTGCATTAATGATATGACCGGACTTTGAATATACTGTATACATCTTGGCATAATCTCTTTTCATGACATTAATGACTTTAGTTATATTCTGAGTCTTTAGTCCTGTTCTTTCTCTTATAAGAATATATAGAGCTTTTTTATTGAAGTTTTCAATATTATCTCGCATCCTAAACAATTCTAGAATCGTATCTGCTACAATAATATCTCGTTTGTTTGAAAAAATATAATTAAGATTTTCATCATACCATTCGCACCATTGATTGGTAAAATCTCTTAAAGATTCTTGATGTTCGTTTAACGTCATCTCACCTTGTATATTTCTATTTTCGTCAACAGCAGTCAAATCAGATCGTTGTTTTAATTTAGCATAATTGGCATTGTTTTGAATGATAAGGTAATTTTTAGCCACAATAGAAAAATACGAAAATGCCTTACCTTTACCTTCTTTAAATTTTCCTATCTTTTCTGTTAAGAAAGCAACTACCTCAGCTTTAATATCTTCATATGGCACATCAAAATAACTAAATCTAAATGTATGATAAATATTTTCAACTAATTTATTAAATGGATAGTTAATGAACTCACGAAATACTTTATTTCTTTTAGCAAAAGATGGTTCGCTGTTATATGCAATAATTGCTTGATCTGTTATATAAGTAAAATATTGCTTTTTACTAGGCTTACGACCACGTCTTTTTTTAGGACCATTTTCTTCAAGGTCTTTCATTTCGGCTTCATGCCATATGTAAAATTTATCTACTGCTGATAGTTCCTTTTCTTCCATTAAAATCCTCTGTTCAATTCGTCATAAATATCACGTAATTCTTTAAATGCAAATCCTGTTTCATCATCAGCTTCAAACGAACCTAATCTATCAATTTGTTTTAGTTGTGAATTAGATTGTCCTACTCGAGTCTTAAGACTCTGAAAGAATGTATAATATTCGGTATTAGAGTTTTCTAATTCCTCTATATATTCTGTTTGAGCTTCTTGTTTACGTAATTGGTTTATATTAACAAATAATGAAATTGCTAATATAACTGATAATATAATAATTGTTGTCATCATTTTTATTCTCCGAATAAATCTTTAAACATTTCTTTTGCATTAACATTATCTGTTGCATTTGATAATGCTTTTTTTGCATATTGTTTTTTGATAGGCGCTGATTGTGCTGGCTTACCTTTATACCACATTTCAAATTCTATTCTAGCTGCCATTGCATCTGCTTGATGCATAACATATCCTAAATTAGTTTTTAATTTTGAATCTGCTGTTCTTGACATAAAATATGGTTTGTTGCTTTCATCATATAACCCATCTGTTAATTTTATACCTAGCATTTCATTCCAAGTGATACTGATACCATAATGTTGCAATAACCAAATAGATAGGTCATTTACTAATGTAAAAGGATTGTTAGGATTAATCTTATACATCTTTCCTTGATTCTTTCTATGCCATTCAGAATCATTAGGAATGTATACTTCATTCCCTTCTCCTGGAAATCCCATTTTACCTATATCATGATTCAATGCAACGAACAACAATTCTTCTTTTGTATAACCTGTCATATCTGCTCCCATTTCAGTCCATAATGAATGAACCTTTTGAGCACATTTGATAACTCTTAAAACATGATCTACATAACCACCTTCAAATGCATTATGATAATGATCAAAGCTAGAAGCAGGTTGTACAGACATTCTATCTTCTAAATCTGTATACATTGCTTTTAGTTTATCTTTTCTTTCGCCTGTGAAATTATTATCTATAATGTCCATCAGGTCTTCCCAGTTTTGTACTATTTGTTCTGCTGTTAATTTCATAATTTATATAATTTGATCTATTACACCTATTTCCAATAATTCATCTGCAGTAAGAAACATATCATTTCTCATCTTTTCTTTCCACCATGCTGCATCTTTTTTAGTTTTTTCTGCTAACATGTTATATATAAGAACTTCTAAACTTTTAATATTATCTAAGTAAGCTGTTATATCACTCATCTTACCTCCCATGAAACTAGATGATTGATGAAACATTACAGTTGATCGTTTACTCATCATTCTTGTACCGGTACCACATGTTAATATAACTGCTGCAGCACTCATGGCTCTACCTCTGCAAATTGTATTTACTTTTACATCTAATGATTCGATATAATCAATAATACCAAACATTTCATATACATCTCCGCCTGGACTATTAATCATTAAATTAACAGGAGCTGATTTATCTTTTCTATGTTGTAATAAGCTCCTCATTCGAATAATGAAATCTGTTAATGTATTATCATTAATTTCATCATTAATAAAGATAACCGAATCTTCATAATCTAATAATGTTCCTAATTGATTATGTAATGCTTCATATAACTTGCCTTGTGGCTCTTCTACTACTAATGGTTCTTTTGGATCTTGTTCTTCGTATATACTCATTTCTTTTCTTTATTTATACTTAATATAATAAAAAAAATTCGTACGTCCAAAGATTATCGAATCTTTTTCAACTGACGTTCTAACTTCTTAAGTTGTGATGTACCTGATCTAATATCCTTTTTCCATTTAGCCTTCTTTAGTTCGCCTCTAACTAATGCCATTTGTTCAATTATCTTATCTTTCAATTCACTTTTTTCAAGTTTAGATAATTTCTTTTTAGGAGTTCGATCAATTTTAGTTGGTTGTAATGTTCCTTTTAATTGTGGTTGTTCTTTACCTTTATGAAATACGTTGCCTTGTGGATCGACAAACTCTTTCATAAACTGCCAACCTCGAGGACGACCTTTAGATACATATCCGCCCTTTATTTCCGGAGGACCTACTGTCTTTGAAACGCATTTATAACATAGTACAGCTTTAGTATCAGGATTAACTTCAGCCCATTCATTACATCTAGGCTTGTCACCTAAGAATTGCCATGCCCAATAATTCTGATCTGGAATACTATTTCTACATATCATATGTAGTCTGTTATTTATCTTCTTTGTTCTAAATGTATGTATAACTTTCTTTTTTGCCATATTAATTTATTTGATTACCAATAACCTTTTCTTTCCGGTGGTGGAGGAGCCGGCTTCTCCTTGTAAATATCTTCTTTTGATTTTTCTCGTAACTTATCTTGATTCTCTTTTACACGATTCTTAAGATCATCAAATGATTTCTCCTCGGTACTAACAGTTGCTAGTATCTGTTCATTCTTTTTTATCATTTCTTCTTGGTCATAATGCAATCCATCATTACCATTTTGTCCTATTACATTTATTCTTTTCTCATCTTCATCTGTATACAATTCTTTTGTAACAGACTCTTTTGGTTTGATTTGTGCAAATGCCATATTTGCTGCTACAACTAATGCAATTGCTAATGGATCAAATACAAATATAATAAGTAGTAAAAACCAATTAACAACTTGATTCATTTCATATCCCGTTGTTTCTGCTAAATACTTTAAAGGACCTAATTCACGTTGGTCCTCATTGTCAACTTGTTTATCTAAAATAGCCATGTCTGTTTTTGTAATAGAATCTTCGATTGCTGCTAATTGATCATTAATTACATTTCTATCATTCAATGTTCTAGCCAATTCATTTTGTAATGCTCGTCTAGATGAACTTGATGTTGTAGTAATTAATTGACCTGTTTCCTTATCAATATATTGTACTTGTCCGGGATTAGAAAGAGATTCTCTCAATTCAGAAATAGATTTAGTAAGACCTTCCTTTTCATATTTAAGATCTGATTTCTTTTCTTCGAACCTATCCTGCTTCTGTTCAAGTATTAATAATGATTTATCTAATAGTTCTGATTGAGTTGCGGTTGATTGATATGCTCCAGATAAGAATCCATATATACCTCCTGATGTTATAATCATAAGTATAATAGTAGCAATTGATAGATACATCCTTAACCCTTTATTAATAGTATCCCAGTACTGATATAATAAAGATGCTACAACCAACTTAGCAAATTCTAAAGAACCTGCCATTATAATTACTTGCAAGCTTGCTCCTGCAAATAATTTACTCAATCCAAATACTGAATAGAATGCTGCCGACCCAGATACTGCTAATGCAGCAAGTGCAATCACTAATGGAAACAGTCTTTTTTTCATAATTTAACTTCCTGATACTCTATCTGTAACTATAGCTAATTTTTGACGTATCATGTTAAATCTTCTCCTAGCTTCTATAGGATCTAACTTCATACCTCTTTCAACTGTTTGATCGATTACCATAATTGTATTATCTATTTCATCTAACAGTCTTAGTACATTGTCTCTATCTTTCATAGTAAAACTTCTTTTTTGTTATTATTTTTATATGCATAAATATTGCGATATTCTAAAAGTGCCAACTCTTTTGCTTTAGCTTCTATTACAATATCTAATTCTAGACCATATGTATTGATTTCATCTACAATATAATCTGAATGTGCTTGTGGACGGATTGTTATGTCCTTTTTTTCTCTTGCTCTGCTTTCGGAATAATGTGTACACTGAATAATATCGTCTGGCCAAGTAGTTGCGGCTAATTTTAATGCCTCTTCTTCGGTCATCTCATCCGGATGAAAAGAATGATGATGATAATCAAATGTAATCGGTATTCCAATTTCTTTATGGAAGTAATTATATAGTTTACGTACTGACCATAAGCTTGCTTTATCATCATTTTCTAACACTAATCGTTTCTTACAATTGTCAGATAATCGATGCCAACCTGCAATCCATCTCTTAGCAGTCTCTTCAAATTGTCCACCATACGCACCACCTACATGAATATTAATTTTATTTTCAAACGATGGTTCAAATCCCATGAGGTCAAACGTTTCTGAATGTCTTTCTAAACCTGTAATAGTACGTTCAACTACTTCTGGGTTTGGAGACCCTAACACATTGAATGGTCCAGGATGAGTTGTAATTCTCAACCCATGTTTACGAGCATAATTACCACATTCCATCAATTTAGCTGCTATCTCATTGAACTGAGGCAATTGATGTAATTCATAATGATCATGCCATGGAAACAATTCCGAACCTAGACGGAATAATGTAATCTTATGATCAACATTCCATTCTAGATAATGTAACAAATCGTTTGCATTTAATAATGCTCTTTCTCCAACTAAATGCAGATCCCAATCCTTAGGATTGTCAGAACCATTTTGCCAAGTTGCTTTTCTGCATGTACGAGATGTTGTTACTCGACCTCCGGCCTTTTTAGGTCGGCCTGTTAATGTCATGTTTACACATGCATAACCTAATCTTACTTTACTTTTCATATTTTAATATATTAATTATTTATCGTAATTCCTAGGAATACTAAAGAAAAGAATATTATAGCAAATGCTAAGAATATCATACTACTATCAAATTCTATTTCTTTTTTACTTTCTTTGGAAGGTTTTTCGTCCATCCAATCCCACTCTCGACCGCTGTTTATCATTTCGTATTTTCTAACTTAGTTACTAACTGTGTTAATAATATCACTTCTTCTTTTGTGAAATAATTACCTATTGTTCTTGCATTGTTGATCTTTATCTTTAGATCATGAAATTGTTTTGTTGTCATATCTTTATTCATTAATTAAACGTCTCTTCTTTGTTCGTAAACATGCTTTACTGTCGGAAATCTTAAACTCAATCCACCTTCTTGATTTTTAGTCTCTTCAAAATATTGTACGGTAATTGTTTTACCGATAATTAACTTTGGATTGGCATGATACTTAATTCGTTGTTCTTGATTCCATCCAGACCCTACTGCTACTTCATGGCCTTTATGATTAATATAAGCTTGAGCCATCATTGGTATAACAACTTCTTTACCTTCTCTGATAACTCTATGGTCTTCGAAATCTATACTTTCAACTTTATATTCTGCATCAAAGAATTTTTTAACCTTCAATAAGTTTTGAGATCTCTTTCCTTCATATCCAACATCCTTGCGTAACATGACTCCTTCATGTCCATCTTTCTCTGCATCTGCTTTAAGCTTTGCAAAATGATCATCTCCAGAAACTACATGTTGATCTAAAACACTTAAACAAGAATCATTTTCTAAATGCAAAATATGTTTTGCAAAACGAGCAATTCTCAAAGTTAATTTTGTTTCACTTTCTTTAGCATCAAATTCTTTCAATGTCAAATAATCAAACATTACATATTTAGGATTAGTAATTGTATGATTCTTTCTTTTAATTTGTTTCATGATACCTTGAAAATCTTCATTACCATCTTCATCCATCAAACAAATTTCTCCATCAAATACAACTCCTACAACTCCTAATTTTTTAACTGCATCTCTAACAACATCTAATGTTTCAAATTCATTACCTTGTCTAGAATAACATTCAACATTGCCTTGATAATCAACTTTAGTTAAACATCTTACGCCGTCTAACTTTCTAGATGCTAACCATGTATCATTCCAATCAACTCGCTTAGGATCAAACTTGTTTGCTAATGCAACATCGAATGTCGGAATCAAATTTGGAATGACTTTATTGATAACTGATTCTGAAGCTCTAATTTCTAAATTTCTATCTATTATAGAAAAGATTAAATCTTCAAATTGTATATTCTCTAAGATAAATCTGTTTACATTTGCAATTGCATTATGTCCTGTACAAACTCGGTTTGCTAAATCATCTAATAGAGTAAAAATGCTACCATAAGTATTTGCATGGCCAAGTAATTCTGAATTCTTTTTACAATTCTTACTGGTCAAATAATACTTCTTAAAGGGGTCTAAGGCATAATTTAAAGCCTTTTTAATGAACTCATCGTTCTGAATAGACCCAATAATAACCTTTTTCTCATTAAGAGAACTAGTGTTTTTCATTTGATCTACAAAATTTTGGAGTTTTTCTAGGTTTTTATCCATATCTTTTACTTTTTATTTATATATAAAGATAAGAAAAATAATTCAAATAGGCAAATCTTTTACCAGAAAAGTTGAATTAATCTTTACTTAATCTTTACTTAATCTATTTGAACACATAGTATACTATTTATATATGAATATGAAAGATAAAACAGACATATCTAGTATTGTATACGTTACTATAATGATTGTAGTATTTGTATTGGCAATGTAATATTGTTAAGGTTTATATTGAACATTACCTGTTTGATTATCCCATGAAACAATTTCTGCGTCTTCAATAGTTTCACAACAATAGAACCTGCCATCCTTTCTTAATAAAGTATCTGACATAGACCATTCCTTAAGAGTTCGTTGATCAAAGCCTGGCTTGAGACTTGATTCTTTTACAATACGTTTTACTATGTATTTCTTTCCGTTATAATCTATATATTGATAATTGTACACTGCGGGTCGGAATGATTATTTAATTGTAACTGATTTTGTTTTTGCTTCTTCTGCTAACGGAGCATAAAGGTGAAGCAACCCTTTCTCTAATTTAGCTTCTAATTTGCCTAGGTCAAATCTTCTACTAATTCTCCAACCAAAGTCAAATGCTCTTCTTGCAATACCTCTTTGAATATATTCAGGTGCTGGCTTGTCTGATGAATTTACTTTGATAGTTGGTTTCTTATATTCTACCTTAAGTATATCTCCTTCAATTGAAAGATTGATATCTTTTTTAGATAGACCTACACATGCAATATCAATATTAAGTCCTTCATTGAACTCATATATATCTACCGGATGGTTTACTTTGATTTGATTGAACGGTGAAAACTGTTCTTCTGATTTGAAAAAATCCTTAAATAGGATGTCGAACGGCGATGTGCCGAAATGTGTTAATTGTGTCATAATTTAATCTCCTTAAATAATTAATAAATAAAATAAATAACTGTCCAACCCGCAGTGAAGTCCAATTATATTAATATATATCTAGTTGCTACAAATAGGTGGTACCTTACCTATAACATCATATACTCTTAAGTATTTATATATATCAAACTCTGTTTTCTTTTCTTTTACTCTTCGTAATAACGTGCCATCATTCCATAGTTTTTCAACAAATCTTCGTATTGCTCTCAAACTATTAGAATTGATATGTAATTTGTCTGGATATTCAGTAACTGATATTCTATATGGCCCTACCTCATAATCTGTAACCTGTACAATAGGTTCTCTCATTTGGTATTTTTCTGTCAATCTTGCAACTTGTTTTATGACAGCCGCTTCCATACCTATTTGTGTTGCATCAAATAAAAACTCGATTTTGTCTGAGTCATCTAATGCTACAAATAAATCGAAATCATCTTCATATATTTCAAGTTCATTTAACTTCATTAGCCTAATAATAAATTCTTGTTACTGCTGTTCGAACTAATTTCTCTTACCTCAAATAAGTTATTGAATTGAGATAATGATAACTTTTTAACGCCTGCAAAATAAGCAATTGCTTGTTCTCTCGATGGCATTTCAATTAAACTAATATGCTGACCGCCTTCATTAGTTCCTTTAGTATACATTCCAAATTTTGTCATATCTTTCTTTTATATAAATATCGTAATTACGAACCTTTTTTTATCGATGCATTATAAATTTTTGATTCAATTTTATTTTTTGCACCTTGTCTATCATATGGTAAAACATTCATTAACAATCCTACCTCTTCTGTTAAACTGCCGGATAAAACTAATGCATCAACTTTACTAGTATACCAACTGATCACGGCATCCACTCCACCGGATTGATAGAGACGGATAACCTGATCGTCGTCGATATAGCGCTTATGGAATCCCATTAGCGCATCATTCCCATTCTATACTTTCTATTGACAATATCTTTTGAAGTATTCATTGTTCTAGCAATCATATCTAATTCTTGATATGTTACTTCAAATGCTTTATTACCAATATGTAATTTACCTACTATCGGCGCTTCATTATTTTCAAAGTTATATGTACTTAAATTGTCATTAACTTCAAAATCGATTGAACCATATAGTTTTCCATTCTTTCTTACTTTCTTTTGATCGTACTGAGCTGTATTGTTTACGTATCCCATGTTTATTAGTTTTTATAAATTATTAATGTAAATATATCATTTGAAAATGTATGGTCTAATGCCACATTCCCAAATTCTTTTTGTGCCCAATTGAATACCTCTCCGGCATTGTAATTGGTAAGGCCATCTTCTATTGTTGTAACATCTGATGCAAGTAAAAGTATACATCCTTTTTCAGAATGTTTAATCATTGATTTGATAGTATCCTGAAGATATGTCATATCATCTCTTACTGTATCTGCATCATACCTTAAATTATTTGATCCTACATTGATCGACCAATCTTGTTTCAGATCATCTTCCAATGAGAACCAATCAGAATTGATTAATTCTACTTCATTATTATATACCTTTTTACCGGCATCTATTAGTTGTTGATTCATATCAACGCCTATATACTCTAGAGTTTCGTTATATTCTTGTTCATAGAATCTTTCGAAGTCTCCTCTAGCACAACCAAAGTCTAATACACTATCGCCTTCGCCAATATAATTAGCAATGATACGATATGTATCCCATTGTTGTTCTCTGTTTTCATAACCTACAGCTTCAGACGAATATTCTAAATATTCTGGGTCCATATCTGCTTGGTTGTTCATTGCATCTACCTCTTCTTGGGTAGGTTCGATTTCTGTCATCGGATCATTATTTGTCCATTCAAGGTCTGTACCTTCTAGATCCTTATTGTCCATTGCTGGCTCTGGATTCTGTTTCATAAGCATTTTTTTTAATTTATTTAACACGTCTTCCTCTCTTTTTACGTCTATGAATTCTATTCAATTTACTTTCAACATCCTTCAAATCCATTCTGGCTGGATGAGCTCTATTGAAGTTTTGAGTTAGTTTACATGACATTGCAGCATATTCCCATGCCTTATCTTCATCAGAAGTATTTGGCATATAATATTCTTCTGCAATAAATGTTTCTCCATTCATTACTCGAGCACCCTCCGGCCCATATTCAATATAGGCGTTCGGGTACTGTTTCATTACTTTCTTTTGATTCTTATCCATATTAATAAGATCTTGGTCCTTGCGTTGGAAATATAAAGTCATTTCTCTTTTCAATTTGTTGAACGGCACTTGTTGGACCTTTTACATTCTCTCCATCAAAGTTCAACTCAATATGGTCTGCATAATTTGCTCTGGTATGACCTACTCCATCCTTTGCAAAAAGTTTGGTCGGAGTAACTTCTCCGGCATCTGCAGCTGCATTCCATGATTCTGATAACTTAGAATCAATTATGCAATAATTTGCAGAACTTTTATTTTTTGCTTTATCTACTGGAACGAGTACATAACCTTGGCCTTTCTCACTTCGAAGGTCATAATATACCTTCTTATCTGCAGTCCTTACATTTGTTATAACTCCTATCTGAGGAACTCCTAGCGTTTTAAAAACGACTTTATCATCTATTTCATATCTCTTCATATCTTAAACGTTTTTAGAATTATTAATTACTTTACATATCTGTGATGAACTTACCGACTTCACTTCAAATTCAACTCCTGAATCTTTGAAATCTTCAACCACTAATGATTCTGCATGAGTAACTGATACTGCATTTACTAAATACGTTTCTGACTGCCATTTAACTCCTTTCGGTGTATCGGTTGCAATCTTTACCTTGCTTACATAATAAGACATAATTTTCAATTTTTAATTAATACTATTTTTATAATCTAAATATAAGAAAAATATTTCAATTAGGCAAATCTTTTTGAAACTTTTTTTCTTAAGAATTGAATCCAACTAATCCAATTTTTCTTCCTTCCTCATCTAATAGATCTGGAAGTAAACCTTCTTCAACCAAATAATCATACTCTTCATCTAATTGATAATTTGGTAAACAATCTACTTCAGATCTAAATTCTTCATCTACCATACCTAAAGTATATCCCATACCAAATCCAGAATAACAAATACCTTTTTGAAGTTTAACAATCTCGGTATATTCTTGGAATACGGTCCAAGGCGTTTCCATATTAATATCGCCTATATCTTTAATCAACCTATCCCAGCTCTTAATAATATTATTCTTCATTTGGTCCGAAACTTTATCATTATGATCATACATTTCTTTTGAATGTGGTTTCGTAATTTTTATTCCGTATTGAATCTTTGGTGTTTTCTTTGTTTTCATATCCTTTTTATTTATAATATAAAGATAAGAAATATATTTCAATTAGGCAAATCTTTTTCCAGAAAAGTTCCGAAAAAGTTAACAAAAGGAAAGGCGCTACTGCGCCCTTCCAATTATAAAAATATTACTTCTTTCCTACAAAGAATGATGCAATAATTACTAGTACAACTAAACCTACAAATCCACCTTGACCAAGTGAATTCACAAGAGCAGTTAGATTAGCAATTACATCCATTCCAAATACTGAACCACCTGTTAAAACGGTCCAAAGAATTGTTACTGGTAATACAGCCATCATGATAGTCATTAAACCACCAAAGAAACCTGTAATGTATTTGATAACACTTTCCATAATAATTTCCTCTTATATTTATTGTTCTGTGACATTATTGTCGAATCGGGGTGTTTAGAGAGATCGCTTATTTTTATTAGAATCTAAGACCGAAACCTAAACCTAAGTTCGTTGTCTTATCCTCTGTATTATAAACGATTCTTGGATCTACAAACACATTCTTCGTGATTGTAAACATCCTACCTACACCAAGACTTAATGTCTCAGTATCAAATCCATTAACTGCTGCATATGCAAAAAATCCTTTATGGAAATATCTTGCATGAAGATCTAACTCCATATCAACAGTTGAATCTGCTTGTGAAATTGATAAA
>Ga0181422_1000076_pt1 | contig 28220 bp, 46 predicted proteins | sample 45SPOviralmetaG_FD_130147 | JGI IMG/M metagenome (GOLD analysis project Ga0181422, IMG submission 130147) | Marine viral communities from the oligotrophic San Pedro Time Series (SPOT) site, San Pedro Channel, CA, USA - 45 SPOT_SRF_2013-07-18 | ecosystem: Environmental > Aquatic > Marine > Strait...
ATCTATTTATGTCTTACAGTGGCAAGTTTAAACCGAAGAACTATAAAAAATACAAAGGAAACCCTACAAAAATCTTTTATAGGTCTTTATGGGAAAGAAGATTCATGGTCTACGCTGATTCAAACCCTAATATCATTGAATGGGGTTCGGAAGAAGTAGTCATTCCTTACATATCACCTCTTGATAGAAGACCTCACAGATACTTTCCCGACTTTTACATTAAGTATGTGAATGCTTCGGGACAAACTGTACGGGAAATCATAGAAGTCAAACCAAAAAAACAACTTAAACCGCCAAAGAAACCTGAACATAGAGTTTCCAAAAGATATCTTATGGAAGCACAGACATATGCAGTCAATCAGGCAAAGTTCAAAGCAGCTGAATTATACTGCAAAGAAAGAAGATTAAAATTTAGGATATTAACGGAAGACCATTTGACTTAAATGCATAAATAGTTGTATGGGACAACTATTGGACGATTTACAAAACGAGAAACCTGCTGAACTAAGAGCAAGAAGTATCGAATCCATGAACTGGTTCCGTAACAATTTAAGACAAATAAGAGTGCGGTCTACTTCCTTAATGGACGAATTTGATACTGAGGGAGCGCTTCAACTAGGGCAAATGTATATGTTCTTTTATGACGCAAAGACACAGGACAAACTCCCATATTGGGACTACTTTCCTTTATGCATTCCTATTAAGAGATATAAAACAGGTTTCATGGGTTTGAACCTACATTACTTAGCACCAAGATATAGAATTAGATTACTGGACGCTATGTATGAGTATGCTTCAGACGGTGTATTTGATATCAATTATAAATTGGTGAAGTCAGTCGGAAAACTAAGGTGGGCAAAACCATGTGTAAAACAATATCAATATGGATTCTTTAAGAGTTACATAAAGAAAGTAGACTCTCAGTATTATGATTTAATATCCATGTTACCAACAACGAAATTTAACGTGAATGCAAACACAGTATATTCAGAATCACTAGGAAGAATTTAATGGCATTAAGAGATTTAGTAAAACAAGGTGTTTCCAACTTTTTAAGTGGGAACGACAAAGGAACTGCAATCGATAAGTTCAAAGCAAACTTTGATACAGGTGCAAGAACAAATAGATTCCAAGCAGACTTTTTTGGCCCGCAGGGATTATCTTTAGAGGGGTTACGTTGTGACTCTGCTTCATTGCCAGGCAGAACAATTGAATCAACTCCATGGTCAGAATATGGACAAAAGAGACAAATGCCTCACGCAGTAAATGACGGTGGTGAAACTACGTTCTCTTTTTTCTGCGACCAAACATTCGCTGACAGATTAATAATCGAAGCATGGCAGTCTTTAGTATACACTGCTGGTGAAGGTAGTCAATTACAACCTACCTTTGCATACTACAATGATTACATAGGACAAGTTGATATAACACAATACAGGATTGACGGTAACTCTGCATTGAAATATAAGTTATATGAATGTTATCCAAAAGCTTTTGATGCAATGGCATTAGACTCAAACTCTCCTGATAGTATATTGAAGTTTGGGTGCACCATTGCATATCGAGGGTGGGAAGTAGAATATACTCAACCACCTGAACTATCAGGACTAAATAAAGGAAGGAGAGCACTTAATGCTGTCATGGAAGGACTATCAGTCGCTTCTAGATTTGGTGGCAAAGGTGATAAACTTCTTGGAAAACTGACTTCACTGGATACTAACCTTGGTAAGGTTAACAATGTATTCGGTAGTGGCGGTTAATTTTTATTATTTGAGGAAATAAATTATGGCATTACCAATACAAAGTGCACCTACTTATAAGTGCGCCTTGCCAAGTGACGGACGTGAAGTAACATTTAGACCGTTTCTTGTTAAGGAACAAAAGGTTTTAGTAATTGCGAAAGAGGGTGAAGACCAAAGTCGGTCACTTGCTTCTATAAAGCAAATGATTAAGGCAGTAACATCATTCAGTGAAAACGAATGGTTGGACGTTGAAAAACTTCCTATGTTTGACATTGAATATCTGTTCATTAAAATTAGAGCAGTATCAGTAGGTGAAACAGTTAAACTTAATCTAACTTGTCAAGAAGCAGAGTGTAACGGCAGTGGTGAAGTCACTGTAAATCTAGATGAAGTACAGTGTAGTAAACCAAAAGGTGTAGAACCTAGAATTATGATTACCGATGAACTAGGTGTTGTGTTAAGATATCCCGATTGGAATCTTATGGAAGACGTTCAAAAGATTGATTCCAACCAACAACCTATTGAAATGTTGAAGGCATGTATCACTGAAATATTTGATAGTGAATCTGTATATGATGCAGATGACGTATCAAAGAAAGAACTTGGTGAATTTGTGGATAACTTAACTTTCCCACAGATTGAAAAACTAGGTGAATATTTTGATGATATGCCAAAGATTTTTTATGATGCGAGTTACAAATGTAACACATGTGAAAAAGAACAAAGTAGAACCTTGGAGGGCCTACAAAGTTTTTTTTAGTATGCCTTTCGCATGAGTCTGTATTGAATTATTACAATACAAACTTTCAGTTGATGCAACATCATAACTACAGTTTGGAAGAACTTGAAAATATGATGCCATGGGAAAGGGAGATTTATATTATGCTGTTATTGCAGTTCCTAAAAGAAGAACAGGAACGGCAGAAGAATGAACAAGCCAAATATAATCAAAGGAGATAACATGGCAGAAGATAGAGAAAAATTCAGTGGTGACATGAGTCGTAATGAAGTTGAAATAGACTTAAGTAAGTTTATGGAAATGGTCACCGAAAACAATGCTCTTAAACAAGAGATTTTTGAATTAACCCACAACGATAGAGCAAACCCTTGGCAGAAATGGATTTTCGCTGCTAAAGCAGTTGACTCATGGAGAATATGGCCTAGAGCATTTCTAAGTGTTTACATATTCTTAATTTACTACGTTGTTATGTGGTTCCTAGATTTAGAAGCACCTACCATGGAACAATCGGGTCTTATCAGTATCTTAGTTGGTGCTGGGGCGGCATGGTTTGGACTATATGTAAACAGTGCAGCTAAAGAACATGACTCTGATAACAATAAGAAATAATTAAATGGCAAACGAAATCGATAAACAGTTAGAAGAGGCCGCAAAGACTCTTAAACCAGCATTTAAACAGGTTGTAGATTCTCTTGCGGATAGTAATAAAGAGGTTGCTCTAACAGCAGCTAACTTTAGAAACTCTTCAAGAGATTCCTTTAAGGGTGCACTCGCAGCTCAAAAAATGAGAGACACCCTTACTAAAGTAGCAGACGGATTGAAGTCTGGCGAAGGAAAACTGGGTAATATCGATTTTGCTGAATTTAAAAAAGTTTCGGAAACAACCCAACAGTTAGAAGAACAATTAGCTAAAGCACAGAAAGCACGTGCTGATAGATTAGCAACTGCGGAAAAGAAAAACAATGACCTTGGTAAAAAAGATATAGAGATTGCAGCTTTAAAAGAGAAACAATCACGTCTCCAAGGTCAAGCTCTTAACAACGCAACCGAAGCGCTCAAACAAGCGGAAAAAGAAAGAGAAGAACAAAAAACAAGAATACTTGCCGCTAAGGATAGAGAAGTAAAAGAAGCAGAAGTTGCTTTAGAAAAAGAAAAGAAATCTAGAGATAATTATAATAAAGAACTTGAAGGAATTCTAAAAGCGACTAATGACGAATCGGGAAAAAGATTAGGCGAGTTCAGTGACGGACTAAAAGAACTTACAAGTTTCGACCTTATGGATTCTTTTGATTCTGTTGTCAAAAAGATAAATGGTGTTGGTATGTTGTTCGGTAACCAAGACTTATTCGGTGATGTTGTTGGTGGGTTACAAAACTTTGCTTCAGCAACTGGTAGTGCTCTTTCTTCATTATCGTCAAGTGTTATGGCAGGACTTAGCGCAACTGGAACTTATTTCAGTGGTATTGGTGAAACATTCAAAGAAGGTGGACTCTCTGCAGTAACTGAACAATTAAATGCTGACCTCGGTAAAGTTTGGGGTAGCATGAAAGAAGGCGCTGGTAACATGATGAAGGGAATCAAGGGTGGTTTCGATAAAGGTGTTGCAAGTTTACAAGCAGGATTCACAGCTTTTAAAGCGGGGTCAATGAATATTCTTAGAGGTATGAAAACTTTTCTAGCGTCTACTGCTACTCTACTAGTAGGATTGGTAACTGCTGGTGCGTCACTAGTCGCAACTGGTGTATCAATGTTGGCAGCTGCTTTAGGATTATCAGTCCCTGCATTATTGATTGGTGCACTTGCACTATTACTGATAGGTGGTGCAATCTACCTATACAATTCATCAGAAGGATTTAGAGCCGCTGTCGATACAGTGGTTGGTTACTTCATGGATATCATATCAACAATTGGAGATATCTTTGGTGGATTCTATGACTTCTTTGTAGGACTATTCACTGGTGACTTCGATATGATGTTCCAAGGTATTAAAGATATCTTTGGTGGTCTATGGGATTTACTACTCGCACCGTTTAGGGCAATAGGTGATTTCTTTAAGAATGTATTTGATATTGATATTGGTAAAATGTTAAGAGGTATGGCAGAAAAGATTTTGCCTGGCTGGTTAGTCAATAGACTATTCGGTGAAGAGACTTCTGAACCACCAATGGAAGAAGCACCTGCAAATCAAAAAGCAATGGAACGTGGAGCCCAACCTACTCTATCTGTAGACGAAATAGACCAATTATCTACAGAAGACCAAGTTCGATTAGGATATGCTAACGTTACTGGTTACTCAGAAGAAGCCATGGTAAATGCACAAGGTGAGGCACTTCTTGATGAAGACGGTAATCAAAGAATGCGTGAATTCGCAACGTATGAAAGTTCAGAAAAGTATAGAGACGCACTTAAAGCAGAAGGTGTTACAAGTGGTGGTGGATTTAGCGGAACTGCAAGTGGTTCTGTCGCTGAAGAAATAGCATTCCAAGAGAGCATGAAACAAGCAAGAGGTGAAGCAGAATCTTATGAAATAATTGGGGACGCAACTCAATCAGTTAGAGACGGTGAGAAGAAAGCAATGAATCAAGCAGTAGTAACTACAATCAATGCACCAACAACGAATGCGTCTAATACTAATGTGAAGAGTGTAAACCCAACACCTAGAGATACAGACCCTACTGGTAGTCGGTTATCAGCCGTTCCTGCTTAAGTTTATTTCTATTGTATTTGGTTCGGTCTCTTTCGACCTTATGACCATAAGGCGAATCCTTTACAAACAACTCTTTTGCAAACCTAGGTTTAGGTTTTTGTGGAATTCTTTTAGACATAGTTTATAAAAATCTTGACGTAAGTTTTCTACGTGCTTCAGCTTGTTCTGCCCTAACTTTGTTAAGATAGTTGCGTCTCTTACGTTTCTGATTATCCTCATGTTTCTTTTGATTGGGTTTTACATAGTATTCTCTACTACGCACTTCCGCAACGATACCTGCCCTCTCACACTTCTTTTTAAAGCGTCTAAGCATTTGGTCAAAGGATTCTGTCTTGTTCCTTTTTTTATCGTGTCTTGGTGTTACTTGTGGCATAATATTATTATTCAAAAAAATCAGTCAGTGACGACTGCTCCTTATTTCTTATTTTATCTGAGTTAACTTCTAACTCCCCTTGTTTGCGAAACACTAGAACGTACTCATGTACTTTACTAGTATATCTTTTACTTGCACACTTACCCATTTGTAAAGCTGCAAATATGGTGTCGTTCTTCATAACAATAACGTCATGAAGTTTTAGACCTGCCATTGTGAACATATTTATACAATCAGAATGGAAAGGTATGTATTGACCGTCCCGTCTCCAATCTCCGCATACCCATACACAAAATCCGCCAGGCACTAAAACTCTTTCTATGTTCTTGGCACATACTTCTATACGATTACGAAACTCTTCATAGTTTCTTATATCCGATAATTGTCCGTCTGCACTTTCATATCTTTCGATATCTCCATACGGTGGACAAGTCATAACTAATTGTGCACATTCATCATCAGTATGAGACATTTCACAACCGTCACCTTCTACAATATCATAGTGACCGTCAAAGGCATGTCTTGACATTTCTGATTTAACTTTAGTTACAGTTGTTGGTGATACATCATAACCAACATAATCTCTTCCTAGTGAAGCGGATACAAATGCTCTTGTCATTCTACCTGCAAATGGGTCAACGATTGTATCCCCAACCATACTCCAATAGTGAACAATGTTCTCACACAGACCTGCGTGGAACTCAGACATCATTAAACCATTTGGTAGTCTAGGACATTCTCCTCTCTTCTCTTCATATGCAGTCAAGTATGCGTCTTCCCAATTTGACTTAGACGCTTTACTTGGTGTTATGACTGATAAAGGAGTCCAACCAAATTGGTCAACGACTCTCTCGTTCTCATTGAACGGTAAAATGTTTTTGTAGTATTCGCTTTTCATATTCTTAATAAGTGTAAAGTCGCCCCACGCATTACTGCATTCCCGCTCTTTACAGACAAATCCGCAAGTTTGCTATTTGCCTTTCCCTAACTAAGTACCCCCTCAGATTGTTATCCACGGTCTTAGTTCAACTGGGTAGTGCACTCAAGGACACATAACATAGTCACTACCCCCCGAAGTTACTTCTGTTTACGAATCAGAAGCAAGCTTCTTGAAGTAATCCATTGCGTCTTCTGAATCATTAGAATCAGCAGATTGAATTACAGGTTCCTCTGCAACGGGTTCCTTGTTTACGTCTGACCAAGGCACTTCGTCAAGGTCTTCAGCAATGGACTCTGCAGTAGAGGTTGAAGTCGCACCAGTTAGTCCTAAGACTCTGTCGAACTTTTCTTTAAGTTCTTCATAAGACTTAAACTCTTCGGGTGCAATAATAGCAGATAAAGAATGTAGAGAAGAAACAACTTCTTCTAGTTTATCTTCTTCTGCAAATAAAGGTGCTGGTGAATCAAACTCAGATTTGTCGTAGTTCCAGTAACCGTCAACTTTTCTGATTTTAATTTTGAAGTTTGCACCTTCTCCTCTTATGTCGAAAGGATTGATTGCTTGTTCGTCTGCGAATGCAGGTGAAATAGCTTCTTTCAACATTTCAAAGATTTTCTTACCGAAACGGTATTTGAAAACCTTACCTTCGTTGTCAGGATTTTTAGGGTCGGAAACAACATAGACATTAGACACATAATGTAAACGTCTTTTCTGTTTACGTGCAATCTCTTTATTTGCTTCAACACCAGTATTCCACAACTGAGAGTTGTAGTCTGACACTGGGTCTTTCTTATTAAGAGTAGTCAAAGACTTCTCAATATACCAACCGCCAGGGCCTTGAAAACCGTGGTCAAAATAACTGACCCATGGCATTTCTTCTCCTTCGGGTGTTGGTAGGAAACGAACTACTGCAAAACCGTTACCTGTTTTATCAAGTTCTGGCTTCCACATAGTGTCGTCATTGTAGGACTTTTTTTCTCCCGAATTGGGCGTTGATGCGGACTCCATAGCCGCTCTCAATTTTTCTAATGATGCATTTGACATTGTATTCTCCTATCGTATTGCATTGTATCGCATTTTATCGCATTGTATCGGATTCAAAGCCTTGACCAAGAATCCACCTGTCACTATTTTCATAATAATATAATTCATTATACTCCACTTTTACATTTCCTGTAAGAGGGTTTTTGAAAAAGACGTTAACGTCTTCAAATTCTTCTAGTAGAGCAATGAACTGTGATTGCTGAGCACTTAAGACTCTGCTATCACTACTATATTTATGTAAATAATTCTCTGTGCCTTCGTACTGATTTGAATAATCATCATTTTCTAAAGCATTGAATCCAGTCAATGTGATTTCCTTTTCACCATTAAGCATAGCATATCCTAATGCACTCATTCCACAAAACATGTTCTTGAGCTCAGGATTATTATACATAATAATGTTCTTCATTTGGGGGCTGCTAAGGCCAAGAAACGTGGTCATTTCATCGTCTCCCTGTACTACCAAATACTCACTATCGGGCGAAATCGATTCTACTATCTTGGTATTTGTAAATCCCATTCTCAATGGTTCTAACATATCCATTGGCATAACTTCCCAATCCCCAACCGCAACTTTGTTTGCTTCTGCATAACCCCATTCTATTATTTCTCTCTGCATGGGTATGTCTACAGTAAAAAGTATTTCGGGATTTGCGTCTCTATAAAAAGCATTACAACCCCAAAACCTATCTTCACCATAAGTTGGCATTATTCTGTTTGTTCCGTTTCCTACTATTGTGAGCATAGTTCTATTAGTTTTAGTTTGTACGCTTCGTGGTCATACTGTATGAATGACTTATACTTGTTAATCTTAATGTGCATATCAGGATAGACTACCTTCTCTGCAATCAGTCGTTCCCAATCTTTTGTGAATCCTATGATAGCGTCCATGATACAAACTGTTTCCAAAGATACTTTTTTACTCATAAGAGATTTTAAAAGTCTTGGGTGTTGTCCGTCTGTTACTTTCAATATGGTATCTATCTTAAATGTTTTAAGCAGGTCACTTACTTCTGTATTGAATAGGTATGCTTGTTTCTGTCGATTGTTCTTCCACTTCTTATATCTTCGGTCTGATTCTTTATCTAACAAGTCACCTACCCAATAGTCTTTCTCGGAAAGATTTGCAATGAAGAAATCTTTAAGTTCATGTTTGTATGTTCTTGATAGTTTACCAAAGTGAAATTTGTCTTTACGTTTTAAGAAGGACGGTAGTTCTGCTTTGACTACACCATTGTATTTGACAAAGTCGTAGTCCTTGGAATGAAAGTGTAATTTGATTCCAAGGTACAACTGATATGCATCGAATCCTTCTCTAGAGGTCACTTAACTAATGTAGGCCCTGTTGGTGTTACGATTGAACCAGTTTGTTCTTGCCATGCTTTCGTAACTTGTTCGTTTGTTGGTGTTACAAATACTACATTCTGAAATGTAACTTCTTCGGGATTCTCAGCACCAGTGACTGCTATCCCTCTCGCAAAACCCATTTCACCTGACTGTGGGTTTTGTAATATCATTCTAGGTTTATCGATAGATACATTACCACCGTCAAGGTGTGTAAGTCTACCTACGTATTCACCACTCACAGTAATGACTGTGACTATATCTCCATTCTTCATAATTACCTCACTTAAAAAATGTTGTTAAACTTGCCTGTGAATTGCTTCCACGATTCACCATATTAAGTTTTTTTGCTTCTGCTTCCAACCGTTCTTTGAGTGGGTCACTAAGCAATCTCTTTGTTGATTCAGGTTCTATCTTGTTGTTGTCGCATACCTTAATGATTGCGTCCATAACACTAGCACCTTTACTAAGTAGAACTTCTACTTGTTCAGTAAATTCTTTTTTTGATATCATATTCCGTATAAGTTTTTGTATTGAAGTCTCACTGCACATAAGTCGTCAATGTAGTCTTCATGGTTTGCTGTAAAGATTTGAAACGTTCCATTCTCTAACATAACTAATGCAACAATTTCTTCTATCTTCTTCCCTGTTAGTTCTTCAACCATGAGAGCGTAAGCAGTCATTTGTAAGAACCATGGTCTCGCCATATAATCTTCTTTGAACTTACTTGAAGTCTTGAAGTCGATTATACATAAGACATCGTCCAACATTCCAATACAATCTACCCTTCCTGCCATTTTCAGATTATCTGAATACATGGGTGCTTCTAAAGCTAAGGGGATAATCTCGTCTAACACTGGGCGTATTCCTTTGAACATTCCCTCATGTATTAGGTTGTCGAATTCTATAAAATCTTTTTCTTGTCGTAAGTAATCTTCCACGTGTTGGTGCATGGTCGTTCCACGTGAAGTAGCAGACTTTGTAATCTTGTTTGCTTTCTCTTCACCAATTCGTTTACGCCACGCTTTGATATGTTTCCTTGATTCCAATCCTACAACCGTGGTGACACTTGGATATCTTTTAGTTCCTTCGGTATCAGTATAGAAACGTTGACCATTCTCTGTAACAGTTTTTAGGTCTAGGTCTTCTAGTTCAGTAATATCCAATGTTGATAATCTCACTTCTGTCATAATATTATTTTACTTCTTTTTGTTCTGTATGTCTACATGCTTTTTGACAATATCTCTAGTCTTAATATCTTTTACAGATTGATTGTTGTATCGTTTGTCGAGCGGGCTGTCGGGGAACTTGCTACCGACTTTGGATAGCACTTCCTTAAAACCAGCATCAGTCTTGACTCGGTCACCCGTACCACCAACTATTCGTGGTGCGGATACTTGTTGTTTAAGGTGGGGATTGTTTAGTTTGAAATCGTCAAGGTCTCGCCATGACATTGTATATTCAATCAACTCACCAGTCTCTTCATTGTAAAAATCGTATCTAGGCATATTGTTCCATAAATGTAGGGGTCTCTCTAAGAGTCCATTTTGCAAAATCTTTCTTTTCGTTTGCATAGTATTTATGGTAAGAAATTATAGAGTCTTCGTGTTTGCAATAATCAGGCATTGCAGGTGGTGGTTGTCTCCATGTTCCTAGTTTAATATTCTGAGGAATAACGTCTAGTAGACTTCTGAGTTTATCGTCCGTCATGTGGACTTTACCATATCGATAGGTATACTCGTTACATAATGCAACAAACAAATCATACATGTATTGATACTGTATTGCATTCTCTCGCACCCATATAGCAGAAGGGTGATTGATATGACTTGCTTTGTATAAGACTCCTTCCATGTTTGAGTTCGGGTGTCGCCAACGTTTGATACGCCTACCACTAGATGCATCTATATATTCTTTACCGTCCAACATGCGGTGAGCAGTAGATAACATTTGAGCATACTCAATAATCATCTTGACCACGTGCTTGTCGCAGTGCAACTGAGCAGACTCTTTCGGGTCTTCGTGTAAATAGAATATGTTCATCGCTTTAACTTGATAAACTTACGTCTTGATTTTGAGAACAACTTGGAAGGTGTCTTGTAAAAGAGTTCTTCCTTAGTTCCCGTTTTGATATAACCAACATTCTGATTCTTCTCGTTGAAGATGTATGTGTGGTTCTTGACTTTGTATTCACCCCAATCGGTGATTTCTTTTAGATACGTGTAATTCATTCGTCTTCCCATATAGGTTTAGTATCGCCCATGCAGAATACCTCAAGGATAGATTTCTGTTCACCCGTCTCACCATTAGTGAGCATTTCCGTCTCACCACATGGACGGCAGAACTCAATCCATTGGTCACCTAAAACTAGGTGGTTAGTGCCCGTTGCAGGGCGTCTAGTGTCACATATTCCGCAATGATTTGCCATACTTTCTCCTATATTAAATAATCAGGGCCATATTTTCTGTTACCAACAGTAACGTCATACCCTTCAAACAAGTTTCCTCTCGGAGCATTTAGAGCAGGTGTTTTCCAACCAGCAGCTTTTAGAACGTCACCACATTCAAATGTGATACCCGCTAAACCTTTTTGGAACTGTTTACGGTTTATGAATCCCCAAACAGAACCGTCATTACCATGTTCACACACAATAACTTTTATGTATTTTGGTGAAACTTTGTAACGATAACTATACCAATCAAGTGTTGGATACTGTTTGTTATGCAATGTAAGTAAGTCCTCACACAATTTATCACACAATTGAAGCAACTCTTGTTCTTGGTTTACTTCGTTTACTAGTTCAGATACTTTCATATTTTCTCCTTTATTCTCTATCATGTGTATAGGCTAACAAAAAATGCATGTCACTGTCAAGCGCTCATTTCATATTTTTCGTCTTCGATTTCCATTTCGAGTTCGTCATGTTCGTTCTCGATATCCCTTAGTTTATCTTCAAAGGGTTCTACAAGGTCGTAGATTGCGCTCTCAAGAGCGTTTACTGCTTCCCTAACCTCTTTGACCTTCCACTCCATATCGTCCTCTGAGATACCGTTATCTTCCGCCCAACTCTCTACTTCCATGTAGATATTGGAAGGCATATCCATGTACTTTATCTCTCTAGTCTTTTCGTTGACTCTGCCAACCAGTGCTTCAAGTTCCCACTTTAGGTCTTCAAGTTCACTTAGTTTTTTTACTTTATCTTCCATTAAAAATCTCCTTCTGCGACTTGGACAACAGTGGTTCCTCTCTGTCTCCACATGTCAACGACTTTGTTTCTGTCGTCAAAGACCAAGTCAATTTTACCACCCAACTCCTCAAACCTATCGGCCAAGTCGGATTTGAATTCTTCGTCAGGTCTGAAATCACCGTCAGGTCTCAAGAACAAACCACTGTGGTCTTCACCAATCCATTCAGCAATCTGTTTCTCAGTAACCTCTCTTTCTGATTCGTTCCTAGCAGAAAAGAAAGCAACGTCATCACCTTGAGCGATAAACCTTTTTGCGATATCACAAACATGTTCAACAGGGGTATCATTTACAGTCTCTACTCTAAATGCATTCCAGTCTGCAGGTTTTTGATTTACAAAATGTCTCCTATGTTCAACGTTCGCAATAGTCCCGTCAACATCGAAGATAATTACTTTCTTATTCATACTATAAGGCTAACAAAAACTAGCTGTCACTGTCAACAGCTAGTTTCATTATTTTCTTCTTATTTTTAAGGAAGTCCTGCACTGCTTTTGATTCAGACTTGGACAAATCCTTGACAGATTTGATACCCCAAGTTGTACCCAAAGTGCACAGTTTGTTACCTGCTACTACAGCAGTGTTCCACATATAATCATCATTTGAATACAGTGCGTTCTTCTCACAGGCAGTAATCATGTTACGCCCTATCTCCACAATCATCATGACTGCTTCATTGTTTTCATAGATAGATTTCTTCATTATTTTCTCCAATTACAGGTTGAGTGCACAGCGGCACAATTTTCTTGAGTCGTTGGGTGACCGTCTTTGTATAACAAAATATGGTCTCCGTGTACGTCCTCGTTGAACTCAGGCATTTCTTCATTACAGATTGCACATATACCACCCTGTTCATCGAATGCTATACGTACTTGGTCTCTAGTGAATATCCTTTGTTTGTCTTGCAGGACTTTAGCAAATCCTATCACGTTCATTTCATCACGAATCAATACAAGTGCAACTTTGGTATCTTCACCACCGTTACCTCTCATACGTAATTCGTAAGGTGAACCTGTCAAACCGTCCATGGGTGCAACTGCTTTTAAGTTGTCAACTGCTTTCATGTAAACTCTAAGGAATTCAAGTGGGTCAATCTTGTTACCGTTTGCGGTAATCTCACCAACTAGGTAAGAATAATTTCTCCACTGCTTCAGTCCCATTTCTTTACCAGTCTTGACACCTCTAACTCCTTGGTTGACTAGAGTCAATACTCTCTTGACGAAATTGACATTGTCAAATTTCTCAGGACTATCTTCTGCTTGTTCTTTGTAGAAGTCAGTAATGACTTTACCAGTTGTACCAGTCTTCGTGAAGTCTTGTTTCCTTGAATTCTGTAACATGTAAACAAGTTCTGCAAGAGTCTTATCAACGTCTAGTCTTGAATGATTAGCACCTTTGATATACTTCAAGTCACCATTAGTTTTAGTTTCAAACATTGGGTGGATATCATCATACCTAGTCCAGTTCTGAATCTGAATAGACATTGCTGACGCAATCGCCTGTCTCTTCTCTTGAGGGTTCAGGGTGTTAGTATTGTTTAACACGTCTGTAAAAAGAAACCCTGCTCTGAGAGAGTCAATGTCATAATACAACATTGCACCTAGACCTTGATTACCAAAGTGCTCCTTTGCAACCAGTGGTAACTTTTTGTAAGATAGTCCACGCAGGTCTTCTGTCATTTCTGCACCTTCAAACTTAATTGCTTTAAGGGCATCAACCTCAGGCAAATCAACCTCACCTCTAACGAATGCAAGAATCGTAGAGACTCTTTGACAACCGTCCATTACTTCTGAATCCCAATCTTCGGGAATGTTCTCACCAAGTCTCAATGCAATTTCAGGAATGACAATTCCTTCTACAAAGAAAGATACCAAGAACTGTTGTTGCCATGCTTTGTCGGCATGAAAGTTCCTTTGATATGCTTTTGGTGATAAGTTAACTCTCCCAATCTTACTAGATTCATGAATGAAATCTTCAACAAGAAAGACTTCCCTCTGTGGATTGCTTTTGTGACTTCCGTCTAGGAAGTATTTAAGATTCGCCATTGTCTTCTCCTTGATTAAGGTTAAGAACCAATGGTTCGTTTGGTTCCCTATCAGACATGAAGGGTTCCAGTGTTGCAGTAATTTCTTCCCCTACGTCTGCAAACTTCTCACGTAGGTATATAGCCAATTGTTTCATTCTGTTCTCCTATAGAAATATTGGTGGACTTCGTCCGTTAATATAACGACAATAGACCTTTAGAATATGTTCCAAGGTTTATTGCCAAGTACAGATACCATTATACGATAACAGCCATGTCATCGTCAATAGGGTTTTTAAATATTTTTTTGAATTAAATCAAGTTCTTCAATTTTCTTATTGATTATCTCGACTCTTTTTGGCCAGTAGATGTAGTCCTTATCTGAATCCTTTGCAAGGTTCTCTAATAGAGGTCTGATAAACTCATCTAGTTTATTGATTATTTCTGTAGCAGTGGTTGTCTTCTCTACGATTTTAGTATCTACAGTCGCAAGTTCGTCTGCGTCCATAGCGGTAAAACCGAAGTCGTTGTATTCTATGCTCATACTATTATTTATACTGATACTTTCTCAACAATGTAATTTTTATTAGGTGTATATGTTAAATGTATAACATTAGGTACACGCATAATGTCAAATTCATGTTGGTGATAAAACCCTGCTTCTGTCAGTTCTTCGATTACATGAACTTTACGTTTGTCGTAATCTTCTTCGGAGGCCTGAATCTGAATTATTACTTGTCCAGTTTTAGACAAAGCAGTTCTAAAGAGTGCTGTGTCCTTCTCCGTCCACTTGTTGAATTTGCCCATCACTTGGGTTGTCGGTAGTGTCCAATCCATTTTCTTCTCCTTTGGATAACCGTATGTGTCGTTCACCTTCTAATACTTCGTCCATACTGATACCATGTAACCACACGGCATTCTTTGGTGCAGGGTCAACGTATTCCATATTAATAGTATCACCTACACTGTAGTTTGTAAAGTCGTTTTCTGGCAACGTTATGAATTGAGAATCATAAATCAAATCTAATTTTGTAGACTTAGGATTACCATTCTCTTTGTGATAATAAAGTTTTGCTTCTCCATAGAAGTCTTCGTCCATGTAGTTTGCTGATAACACTATATCGTCTTCTACTTTGTATACGAGTGCACTATCTAAATCACCATTGAGTCCTATACGACATGACCAGTCCCAAGGTATGTTCACTCTAAAGTGTCCCTTGGGAATGTCGTAGTTTGGATTGTGAGGTGCAGGACTACTTAGAGTCGTCTTCTCCGAAGTAACCACCATCTCTAATGATGTCTTCATCTTGTTGTACCGTTGCGTTCTCGTCTGCTTCTGCTTCTTGAATAAGATTCCATGCTTCTTCCTCAAAGTCTTTTATCATTGCGTTCTTAGTTTGATTCGCACTAACTGTGATTCCAATCTTGTCAGCAACTTCAGCGATTGTAGACTTTGTCATTTTTTGTAGTTCCATAGAATTAGGAATCACGATTTCTTCATACTCTTCTTCAACTGATTCTTTCATTGCTTGAACTTCTGCGATTGATTCAGGGTCTTCTCGTACTTCGATTTCTACTTCACCGTCACCTTGGACAGGTTCAAAGTCGTCATTCATATCCATGTAAGTGGTATTCATGTTAACGTCTTCTTCTGTGACTTGGTCTCCTAGTGGGGCATTACCGTCTTGTCCAATATTGATTTTGAATAGAGGTTCTACTTCTCCATCGCCAGGAATATTAACAGGAACTTCTACTTCATCAAAGACAGTGAAACCTGAAGGCACATTAACACTAACGTCTAAACCTTCGTCTTCGACTTCAATGTTTTCCCATGCGTTTTGCATTTGTTGACTAATCTTATCATAAGACTGTTCGTCTGACCATTGGTCTTCGCCTCTGTCTTTCCATTCCTTAATCATTTTATCCATAGGATTAGTTTCTTCTTCAACTGTCCTACCGTAATCGTCAAATGCTTGTTTTGTTTCCTCTATCTTTTCAGCGAGTTCAGGGTTAGCAGTAATCGTTCCAGCTGTTTCACTCTGTGGTGCAATCATAGGTGGTTGATTAGTAGTTACAGGAACTGGGTTCTGTGCTCTTGCGTTGTCCCATGACTTACTTGGTGAACCCATGTTAACAGGTTTCATTGCAACGTTAAGTTCTTCGTCACTGTGTTCAGATACAACTGGTGTAATCCCACGTGCTTTTGCTTGGTTCTCCAATTCATTAATTCTGTTTTGTAGAATCCTAGAAGCGTCTTGAGCTGCTTGAACTTTTGCGTCTGAGGTTGCTTTGACTGATTCAATTTCTTGTTGTTGTTTTAACTTTGCTTGTTCATTAGCAATCTGTTGTTCAACCGCAACAATCTGTTGACGTTTCTGTACCCATGTTTGATAGTCTTGGACTTCTAACATACAGTCATTTCTAATTTGATTTAGGATTGCAAGTTCGTCACCTTTAATAGAACCTCTCGCTAATGCGATTTCAACCAAAGACAAAATACCATTAACGTCTTCATACGTTATGTGGGACATTGAATAATTGGTGGGTACGTCTTGCAGTTCAGCAGGTAGCTGAAAAGTTGATTCAATTTGGTCGTTCATAATTTACTCCATGGACAAGAACTAGACTAGAAAGTATTGATACTAGAATAAAAATCTATTCTCTCTTATATGTATAGTCTCGGTCTTGTAATTATATTTAGTTACCCTAATAGTTCAGGAAATGCCATTTTCACAGCTTCTTCACTAATATTTTTAAAAGGAAATTTACCTTGGTGAACTAAGTCCATAAGTTCTGCTTCCTTCTTAGGGATACCTTCTAACATACCAATCCACATTGACTCACGTTTTGTTTGTGCAATCTGTTCGGTAACAAAGTATTTGAACAACTTATGTTCAAACCTTAAACTTGTTTCTGTAAGGTCACTTGCAGGGGCAACGTTATCACCAAAAGGTGTTGGGCCTTCTGGCAATGTAGAATTGATATTTGGGTCAAATGCCCATTTCAATACTTTACTTACTGCACCGTTTCTGTCGTTGTAAACTTTCAGACCATGTGCCTGTTTGTCTACTTCTTCAACTAAGTTTGCTTGACCTAGTATTTCAAAAACGTCTGCGTCTTGTGTGAGATTAGCTCTCTCTGTTGGCATACCTTCCATAAGGGGTTTGTTTGGTGCACCCTTTGGTCTGCCTCTACCTTTTTTCTGTTCTGTCATAATCTGAAATCCTCAACATTATTTAATAGGTCATCTAACCTATGAGTTCTCAAGTAGTCAAATACTTTACCTGTAACAGGCGCTGTCTTATCATACTCTTGTAATATTCTACTCTCCACATTTTCGGGAATGAAATCAAAGTCAATAAGAGTTTGGTTTCTCAAGTAGTTCCTATAGTATTTATCGTCCTTTTCAATAGAGATTCTCATGTATGCATCAAAGATAGGTTTACGCAATGGCGTTTGCCTAATACCTTCAACCATACAGTTATCATTTGAAAGGATATTCGGAATACCGTCCGACTTATCACCTCGCAGTGTATGTTCTTTTAAAAACTCATCGGGTCTGTCCTGCACTACAAACTTGTTTAGATTAGGCGACCACTGTTTTACATAATCATATTTATGCAGTTGTTGAAAGTCTTTATCACCACTTACTATGAGTACAGGTTCTTTTGACTCTTTTGTTAACACTGCAATGATATCGTCTGCTTCTGAGTTCTCAACATACATGTATCGGTATGGGAAGTTCTCTTTGATTTCCATTTTGACTTTATGTAATGTGTCAAAGATAAGACCCCAATCCATATCGTCATTGTCTCTTGCTTTCTTTCTGCCTGCTTTATAGTGGGGGTAGAAGTCTCGTCTCCATGGATTAGCTGCGTCCGTACACAATACCATTTCTCCATACTCTTCTGCGTATCTCTTTTGATAGTTACGTAAAGAGTTGATAATCATATGACGTAACAAGTCTTCACTTATCTGACCGTCATTCACTTTCAACTGTGCCATTAGACCTGCGATTATGGTCTGACTAAAATCTATTAATATCATTTAACAACTTTCACTAATATACAATTCTTATTAACAAGATTATTCTCTGGCGTCTTAGACTTAGTTTTCAACTCGTCCATGAAACCGTTTGCAATAATATTGCCACCTTTAATAAGCCTATCAAGTAACTTGACATCTGTCAAGGTCTTTTCTTCAACTTTATCAACAGAAGTTATTCCTGTGTTTTTTACACTCAAACCATATGAACTGTAGCACCTTAACTTCCTGCTTTTAACATTGTACGTAAATAGTTTCTTGGCACGAATGATTTCGATTGGGTCTATACTTGTTAATCCTTCTCCTGATTGTAGATAGTTTAGTTTCTTTACCTTCTGTGCTGGTGTTAGTATTCTTTTCTTTCTTACAATCTTATTATCTTTCAACCACCGTTCAATATCAGATTCTATTTTTATATGAAAGTCTAGATACTTTTCTTTTTGTTTTGTTGTGAGGAAACTATATCCTTCTGCTAACTGTTCACAGTCTTCTTCGTTTTTAACTTCATAGATAATATGTTGGTTGAGACCAATCATATATTTAACCACCATAGGACTATAACCTAATCGGTTTAACCACTTGTACATATCGAATTTCTTAGGCCAGTTATCGATTGCTTCTTCCACGTCTCCCCACGCTTCTAAAGCTTTTTCACGACACCTTTCTTGAATCGAAGGTTTAATCTTCGGTTGAATCATCTCTCTTATTAGTTAACAAAAACTTCCTCGCTGGATTTATCATTAGGTTCGCCCTTTTCATAAAGTCACGATTGACTAGGAAAGGAATAAAGTTACGTTTATCTAGTGATACTTCTTGTTCATATTCTGTATTCAAGAAGTTCACCTTCATACTTACTACAGGTCTTTCTTCTGCAGGTTTTACTAACTCAACCATGCGTACTAATCTAGCACTGTGTTTCTTTCCGTGCCAACCCGTCCAAGTAACTTTCTTACCTACGATTTTTAAATCCTCTGCGTGTAGAGAACAAACCGTTGTGTTGTTACCTGTGTCCAATTTTGCTGTCATTTCTTCACCGTCAACTTCCATGGTCTCTAAGACACCACACTCTTTAGGTGAGTATTTCCAAATGTCTCTGTCCATGTATTTGTCTATAACCATTTCAGAAACGTTCTTCTTTATAATGTTACTAATACCTGCGGTGCCAGGCGAGTGATTGACTTCGAGAATGTACGGGTCTTCCTTGTCTCTATTCTTTGCAGGAATAAAGTCAACACCAACCCATTGTCCATTCACTGCCTTAGCAGCTCTGAGACATGCGTCTTTCTCTACGTCCGTAAGTTCTACTTCGTCTCCTGTAGCACCCTGTGACATATTACTTCTAAAGTCACCAGTTATTTTATTACGTTTCATTGCACCGATAATCTCACGATTAACAATTACAACTCTAACGTCAAAGTCTGATTCGATATACTCCTGTAAAAGAATATCACAGAAGGGGTCAATCTTATAAATCAAACTTACTTGAGATTGAAGTGAACGTTCAGTTTCAATTAATAGAACACCCACACCTTTAGAACCCTGTAATGTTTTAAGTACCATAGGGAATTCATTGTCTAATGATTCGTGTGCTACGTCTACTGTCTCAGGTTCGTCATTCGGAATCAAAACAGTTCGTGGTTGGTTCATACCAATCTCTTGAAGTCTAAGATAAGTTCTAAACTTATCAGAACAAACTTCAATACACTCACGTGAATTACTTGTAGCAATACCATAACGTTCAATCTGCGAAATCAAATCAAGGTAAGAATCTTTACGAGTCACACTGCCACGATTGATAACCAATGTGTCAGCGTCCAGTACAAAACCTTTATCGTCTCCTGCATTGTGTAAAGTTGTTTCACCTGAGTCTTGGTCACGCAAAACATAAGCACCGTTAGCACGGCAATTGTACACGTCCAGTTTTGCCTTCTCAGCCGCTTTGATTAGTTTAGTTGAACTTGCATTATCCTTAATTGATTTAGGTCTATCTGCAAGCACGACTAAACGGAAAGGTCTTCGAGAACTCTCTTCCTTTACTTCTGTTATTTCGCTAAATGACTTCACTAGTCTCCTGTTATTTTATCTAACAAATCTAAGTCTTGTTCTACAAGTAATGTAACTTTAAAGTCTCCACTCTCTAGGTACTCAACCGCATGTGGAACTTCATGTCCACTATCAACTGCACCTAAACATCTTTCAGTGAATTCTCTATACTCATTTTTATTTAGAACTACTTCTTGTTTATTTATCATGTAACCTCACAAATGCTTCAGCGTCCATTACAATTAATGGTTTGCTTCTATTCCTTTTTATGACCACTAGTGGTTCATATCCTTTACAGTTCTCTGTTGCCTGTTCGTATGCCTTCCATACATTAACTGCCTCTTGGTTCTTACATTCTACACTATAAGGGAAAATATTTCTAGTCTGTTTTCCCATAATAACATCTTCACCCTGAGAACCCATAGGTCTTGATTCGATATCTTCGGGGTCAACGTCTAGTTCTTCTACGAGTAGATTAGCAAACCATTTCTGTAATAGTCTACCTTTTGCTTTTGCTGAACTTGTCTTCATAGCTTTATCGCCAGCACAATTAGAATGGCAATCAATAATATATTAGTCATGAAAATGCCAATGCCGAGGATGGTATGATACCATATCCAGCGAGTCTTATATGCATTGTCTATTGTTAATTCATTTGGGTCAGGGTCTTTCCAAATGTCTTCCGCTTCCTGCTTCCATAACGTTTCCCACCATTTCATAATATACCTCTTCTTCTAAAATATCACTGAGACTCCACAACCACATCTTGACTGTTCGTCAGGGTTGATGATTTCAAATGATTCATTGATTCCACGCACGACATAGTCAAGGGTGGCGTGTTGTAAGAAGGGTAGGGACTGGCTATCAATCCGTATGGTAAATCGTCCGTAGTCGAGCACGGTATCGGTTGGGTCATTGTCAATGGGTTCGTTATACTTAAAAACGTACTCCATGCCAGCACAACCACCACCAGTGAGCCCAATACGTACAGTGTTATATTTTCCAGCAGTTTTTTCAATTAGTTTTCCTATTGCGTTATTAGTGACTTCCATTCAACTATTTATAAAGGCACCCTTATCCGCACCAGTAATTTGTTCAGCGGCCATCATGTCACCTGCATCGCCAGACTCAATCATTTCTTTAAGTTCCTTATCACTTAAGTGAAACTGTTGAACGTCTATGTCTTGGTCTTCGGGTACATAGATAAAGTTTACCATTGACCTTTTACAAGTATCCATTGCGTCTTCTATAGTCTCGACCATTGCTTCACCACCTAGGTTGAATGAAGTGTTAAAGACAATCGGACATTCACTTTCTTCGTGCCATGCTTTGATTAGATTATAATAGTTCTTGTTCTGTTCTTCCGTAACTGTTTGGATTCTACAAGTATAGTCATGGTGCACAATAGAACTTATGTGTTGCACCTTTTCTTTTCTAACTGGAATTGCATAACTCATGTTAGGTGATTCTTCAAGAGTAGAAGTTATAAAGTAATCGTCAAAGTATTCCAACAACATAGAACCAGCAAAGGGTCTAAAGTCTTCACGTTCTTTAATCTCATTCACAATGTTCTTTGCGTTAGGATTCGTTGGGTCAAACAATAAAGAACGATTACCTAATGCACGTGGCCCCATTTCTGACTCACCCTGAAACATACCAACAATTTGTTGTTTAGCAATCTGCATGACTGCTTCATTTTGAGTACGAATAATATATTTGCCAGGGTGAAACTCAATTACGTTTTCTTCTGTGATTTCGTGAACGTTCTCAATCATCTTTCGTAAACCTATGCGACCTAAACTTAGACCAGTCTTTGTGCCACTTAGCACCATTCTTTTCTGCTTCTCTAAATGTTACGTTGGTAATCATAACTGGAATCACCACACCCATGTGTAACCATATCGACCACACGATTGAGTAAGAATCCCAACCAATGTATGACCATGCTAATATAGCAAAGTAACATGACCACATGATAAACAAAACCATAGTAAAGTATGATTGTATAGAAGGGTCAGCAATATGTCGCAACGGATTAAACCTGTTGTCCATAACGATTCTCCAACAATCTATCACCCACCAAATTAATCTTTTAATTATATTCATATCGTATATCCTGTATCTTTATAAAAAGTATTTTTAACACATGAACCTATTGCAGTCCCACCGTCATGAGCACAAGGGTCAATGAAGAACTTATGATTCGGGAATCTATCAAGGTACTGATAGTTCGCCACACAGTTCAATGCATAACCACCACTCAAACAAATGTTTTTGCATTCAGGTTTATATTCAATAAGTCGTTCAATCAGTTTCGCAGTAACGTCAACTGTCTCTGATTGTAATCTACCTGCTAAGTCGCCAGGCGTATAACAGTCGTGTCTCTTTTCAAGTCCGTAACTTGCCATACCCATGACCTTACCAGCAGCTCGTCCGTGGTAATCATAACCTAGTCGTGCTGATAGAGCACTAAACTTTTGTCCTTCACTTAAGTCAGAACTTAACTCCACGTCAAACTCTGCGTCATCTAAATTAAATCTATTACGGTGTGCAAAGTAATTGTTGTCATAGCACTTGATATCAAACTCTGATATTGCACGTGAGTTAGATAAGTGTTTGTACAATGGAGTAATGTCTTGTTCACTGAGATAGAACATAGATTCCATTTCTTGGTACATAGGAAACTGGTCATGAAAGAACTTAGAACCACCACCGTCACAAACTAATATAAGTGCGTCTTTAAATGGTGATTGATATAGAACACTGAATGCATGTAGCAGGTGGTGTTCGTTTTGTAAGAAGTCATAACTCTCGATACCGTAAGGTCTAGCAATCTCGTCATTCAAAACTATATCAACATCATGATAGTCTTCTTGGTGTACGAGTCTGCCTTGCTTCTCAGTAAAATGTTCGGGAAACCTTTCAGCACATTCGTCAATACGTTCTCTTGTAAAGGGTTCTGCAATCAGAAAGTCTCGTATGTCCTGTGCTAAGAATCTATCTTCAAGATAATTGAAATCTGTTTTCTCACCTTCTTCGTTTTCATATTCAAAGTTAACCTCATGGGTACGTCTGTCGAAAGACGCAAAACCTACGGTGTCATATTCTTCTACCTTCTCACCGTTCTCACCAAATGCAAAGTCCAAAGATTTGTAATTTGTACTTTCAAACTTTAGTCTTTTGTCAGGTTCCTTGAAATCATACTCAGGACAAAACCATTTGTTCTTTTGCCAACGGGCTTCTTCGTGATAAAAATCTATTTTGCCATTTGTCATAGAACAAATAGCACTGTCGTGTGATGTATTAATACCTATTACTTTCATTCTTCGCTCAATAAAACTGGATTCGCAATTGCGTCCTTATGATGTTGTTTCAATAATTTGAGTAGGGATAATCTATCCTCTAGGGGCAATGAATTGAATAGGGTAATGATTGTCACAAACTTTTCATTAGTGTCATACTCTGTCATACTATACTCCATAAAAAAAGGATAGACGTTTTACCGCCTACCCTTTATTTAGTCAACCTTCAAGAGGTTCGGATATCACTCTCACGCATGTCGTGTAAGAAATTGTGGACTTGGTGATGTTCGTATCCGTTATCCTCTCTCCCAGTTACTTAGCTTGCGTAAGCTTGCTCAGTACCAAGAACTGCATCGATACCCGCTTGGATAATCGCAGCTGAAGGTGCACCTAACCTGTAAAAGGTTTTTCCACCAACGGTGTTCGTATAGATAACGTGACCTTCACTTCTCAGTGTGTCAACCATTGCTCTAGGCGATGTAAGGTCAAACCTTGAACGGATTGTAGTCCATGCAACGTTGTTACCTTTTGATAAAAGGTTAAGTACCTTTTGCTTCTTTGTCAATCTTGCAGTCATATTTTCTCCTTTATATTTGCTTATTGAGTATTCATTATAAACCATAGACCCTATCTTTGACAAGAGGGTTTTTGAATATAATTGAATTTGGTTAATCGTCTTCATCGTCCGATATAATTATTGTGCCTTCGTCCTCAAACATAACAGCGTAGGTATTGGGTAGTGCGATACTAACCAGTTCCAACAATGCTTCATAGGTACGTGCAAAGTCTCGTAAGACAGTGAGACGATTGCGTATGTCGATAGGGACAACTTGTTCGTCTTGTAGTAATGCTTCTTCCAGTTCATTAATTTCATAGAGCATGGTTAAGTTTCCTAATAGCAAAGAATACTTTACCAGTGTCAGAAACCTTAACGTCTAATACGTCACCTTCCTGCATACGAAGATTTTCTAATTTAAGTTCATCGTCAAAGATAAGATAATTATCCCTGCGAATAAATTTATAGTCAAGGAAGGTAATGCCTTGCTTGAGAGATTTATCAGAATATATCTCGTCTTCGATTTTTTGTTTGTGTTTGTTCACATGGTGTTGATACTCTTCCACTGTCATTTCATGTGCGACTAGGTGCGACATGTCACCCTTAGCACGTTCAACATTCTGATAGTCGTAGACACCAAAGAGTTCGCCTTGTTCATTCATGGATAGTTCTCCTTATACCCAGTTTGCGATTATGTATAAAATCAAAAGTACGGGTGCCAACCATTTCGCTAGTACCCAACCCACTCGGACAAAAGCAGTGATTGCTATTATCACGATACCTATGGTAATGCCAATACTTAGCAGTACCCATATAAAATCAAATATCTCCATTACGTATTATCACCCTCAGTGTATTGAGTTCGTTGTTTATCAAACTGACCCTCACCCTGTAGAGGTGGTTTACGAAAATGATTATCCAAGTCTGAACGTTTGCTGGTTTTCATTTCAGCATACACTATTACGGAACCAACTGCAAAAGCACCTGCAAGAATAACCAAAAGTATTTGTATTGCTAGTTCTATCATTTGCCAATATCCACAATGTTCTCAGGATTAATCACTTGGTACGCACCTTTGTTGTACGCTGGTGCGACTGTAAACTTCTTAGAGATTTCTTTCTTGTAGTCCTGCGACTCCTGTGGTACATACTTGGACGTACCTACGCCCATAGAAGGATACTTTTTATTAAACTCTTCACTCGCACGTTGACGTTCAAGTACATGTTCAGGTATCTCTAACTTCTTCGTAGACACAGGTGGAACAGACTTTTTACGCCTATACGCCGCTGTCTTACGTTTCTTACCACTGTAAGAATGAGTCATAGAACCATAGAACATGCCCATTAGACTACACCTCTTGACACAAAAAGCATAAACAATGGTATCACTACGTATAGACCATAGATTAAATAGGTCACACGTTTATATTGTTTCTCACCTTTCTCTGATATATCGTACATATATTACTCCTTGTTTAGTTTATTATTAATATTCACAGACATAGACCATGCAATGAATATCTCTTTTGCTTGGAATATGGGAATGCCAAACTGTTCGTTCAACCACCTAGGAGCACCAAACATATTGATAGCACCACTCTCACGTAGAGAGTCTAGGATTACATTCCACTTCTGTTGTTCGTTATTTTTTTCCATTTCACTCATATTTTTGCCCGAAAAAAATTTTGTGGTCAAGTCGATAGGAATTGCCTATCCTGAGCATCCGATTGAGACCTACTATTACTAAAGGTCATAACCACAAAAACTCTTCACAAATCTTTATGGGGGGTGCATGACCCCGTTTGGTTTCTCTATAGGAGTCCCATAACACTGCTCTGGCGTCCTGCGAGACGCTCTAAGAGTCTTTCTGTGTCTCGGAGACTCGTTCTATGACTACCGTTAATCCTTCCTTAGAGCGACTACTCGCAAGAGTCGAGCACTCCTTGAGACTAGAGAAGTATTCCACTATGGGTTCCACCTCAGGGCCCTCATAGTACGTCTCTAGTTTAAACTTACCTACCATATTATCATACATGCTTACGTGCCACAATAGCCTACCATGCCGTCAAATGCTTCACGAAACTCTGCATATGACTGAGCATTACTAGTGTATATGGCTTGCACCTCGTCAAAACAAGGGTGGTCATCGTCACACACATAACCCATGGCGTTGATTTCCGCTATACGTTCGTCCTTCCAGTTGTTGTTTTTCTCATTCATATGGCTAGCCTACACTATAATATAGGTCACTGTCAAGCGTTTTCTCTTAATTTTTCTGCTTTTGCGTTCAATAAAAGGAACTCTAGGTCGTCTGCTATGTGCTTATTGACCATTATTTCCGCTAATATCTGCAGTTCAGAAGCATTTAAACGTGCAATACTCTCTGCGACTGTCGAACTTTTCTCTATATTTACCATTTTTACCATAATTTATATACAGGTTACCCCGCCTCGGAAGGTTGCGAACCTATCATTACTACGAGCGGGGGGTTATCCGTGGGGTCTTTGTCGGTTTTTTCATGACCCCTCTACCGTTACTCTATGTTAATTCATTCTTTTGTTTTCCTCATCAACATTATAAGGCTAACACTATATGGGGGTCATTGTCAACAGCTAATTCGTAATTAATTCAAGTTTTTTTACGTGCTACGACATAGTGTGTCGCACCGCATAGCACTGTTGTTACTCAGAGGTGCTCTGAAACGTTGCAGCCATAGGGGTTTCAGAGGGTCACTGGGGGCTTGCAAGCGTGTTCTCAGGGTGGTAAGCTCAGAGAATTTCAAAAAAAATCCTTGACATCTCCCAATATATACATAGGCTAAGTTCTCCTAACAGCACCACCAAAACCCACTTTTTACCACTATCTCTCTTATATCTCAAATACGAATATAATTACACACTCTCTCACACTATTACACACAATATATTCATAGCACTCCGTACCACGTTAGAATTATATTCGTAGTAATAAAGAAACAGGTAATAACACCCACTATCTCATAGAAATATACCCATTTATCTCGTTTATTCATAATATTGGCGTTCCTGAGAGGACTCGAACCTCTAACCTAGTGCTTAGAAGGCACTTGTTCTATCCAGTTGAACTACAGGAACATATCTCCTTACACCGTATAGTTAACTGAATGGTTGTTTGTATAGGTCTTAAGTACACCGTTTATATCGTATACTACTACACTCCAATACGTTTGATTGATACTCTTACCCCCTTCGGCGGCGTAGTGTATCTTCGTAATGGTGTGATTGTATGTGACTGGTGGTATATTACTTACTGGGGGTATCTCTACCGACACTAGTATATGCTCCTGTATCCTGTATGTTGTACATAAAAACCCATCTTATTGTCTCTTGCGTATTCCAGTAACTATGCCATGGTTGACTATCCCTATCGAACCAATATCCAGCGTTCGGCGTAAATGTGTCTACGGTAGGGTTGATTCCCCATTCTGCCTTAGGACAACCTTCGTTCCATGTCTCATGGTGTTTACCCTTTACGTCTTCGTAGAATGTTGTGCCTTCCTTACCTTTTACGTATATTAATAGGGTTACTACCTTACTAGGCGTATCCTTATGTGGTTTGTATTCTGCACCTGGCTTTGTACCTTGTAGTCTACAGGTACTTTTTTCTGTATTATATCCTAATTCGTCAAAGAATTTATCTATGTAGTCGTGTATTTTTGTACCCTTATTATAACTATCTACGTCCAATATAAGGGGCATATCAGGGTGTTCCATAGTGGTTTCTGTCCCATTTTCGGCGTTGTGTAGTATCTCCGTAAACAGGTCTTCGGGAAAGAAGTCATATAGTTTGGTATAGGTGGTCATGTTAGATATTCTACTGTATTACGTATGAGAAATAATAATCCTGCACCATTTAATATAATGAGAGCACGGTCATTCCATAATACGGACACCACTAACCACAGTGTAATACCCACCATGGACAATATTAAATCATATAATGCCATGCCTTCTACACCTCGTAGTGACATTGCACTTAATACAAATATAGAGGCTACCCATTTAATATACCAATCAGGTGTATATTTGGGTGTTGCAGATTTAAATATTCTTTTGCTGTTTTCTAGTTCTGCTTTGTTCA
>Ga0181422_1000078_pt1 | contig 28040 bp, 25 predicted proteins | sample 45SPOviralmetaG_FD_130147 | JGI IMG/M metagenome (GOLD analysis project Ga0181422, IMG submission 130147) | Marine viral communities from the oligotrophic San Pedro Time Series (SPOT) site, San Pedro Channel, CA, USA - 45 SPOT_SRF_2013-07-18 | ecosystem: Environmental > Aquatic > Marine > Strait...
AACTTTTTGGCTTTTTCAAAAAAGGTTTTGATCACTGGATCAGGTTTATCATTTTCAATTTTATTAAATTCCTCAAGGATTTCTTTTTGCTTTTTGGTTAATGATGTTGGAACTTGAGTATTTATTCTTATGTATAAATCACCAAAAACATTTCCTCTTAAAACTGGCATTCCTTTTCCTCTAAGTCTGAATTGTTTACCATGTTGTGTACCAGCAGGGATTTTGATTTTAGATTTACCTCCATCTATCGATGGCACCTCTACTGAAGTTCCAAGCGCAGCATTGGTGAATGAAATTGGAAGTTCGTAGTACAAATTCTCATCGGCTCTTTTAAAGATTTCATGATTGTCTATAGATATGAATAAATATAAATCTCCACTAGAACCACCTTTTGATCCCGCTTCACCCTTACCCGATACTCTTATTCTTGTGCCATCATCAACACCTTTTGGAATTTTTACAGTCACATTTTCGTTTGATTGGACTTTACCATTGCCACTACATTTGTTACACGGATCATTAATCATCTCACCGTAACCACTACATTGAGGGCAAGTTTGTTGAACAGTAAAAAATCCTTGGTTGGTTCTTACTTTACCTCTTCCTGCACAATAGTCACATCTAACAGGTTTTGAGCCTTTGGCAGCACCACTTCCAGAACAAGATGAACATGCTTTATAAGTTGTGTATTTAACATTTTTTTGAATACCTTTGTAAGCTTCTTCTAAATCGATACTTACATCATACCTTAAATCATTTCCCCTGTTGCTTGACCTTCTTGTAGAACCGCCTCCACCAAAATCACTGAAAAAATCTTCGAAAATATCTGAAAAGGATGAAGTGTCAAATCCACCAAAACCTTGGCCACCTCCACTACCTCCCTCAAATGCAGCATGACCAAACTGATCATAATTAGCTTTTCTCTTTTCATCTGAGAGAATGTGATAAGCCTCACTTGCTTCCTTAAACTTTTCCTCTGAAGCTTTGTCGCCTTTATTTTTGTCAGGATGGTATTTAAGTGCGAGCTTTCTATAAGCTTTCTTTATATCGTCTTTGGATGCAGACTTTGGTACACCTAAGACATCATAACAATCTCTTTTAGCCACAGGACGTCTCCTTTATTTTCTTAGGCGCTTTTTTCTTTATCTTCTTCTTTATCTTTTACGTCTTCAAAATCAGCATCAACTACATTATCTTTATCATTAGGTTTTGCGTTTTTAGGATCCTCAGCTTTATTAGCTTCAGGTTTTTGTTGGCTTTTATAAACAGCTTCACCTAATTTCATAGAAACCTGTATCAAACTTTGTGTTTTTTTCTTAATATCTTCGGCATCCGTGCCTTCTAAAGATTTTTTAAGATCAGTTATACCATTCTCGATAGCTTTCTTTTCCTCTGCTGAAATTTTATCACCGTGCTCTTTTAAACTCTTCTCTGTAGAGAAAACGAGACTATCTGCTTGATTTCTAGCATCTACTGACTCCCTCTTCTTTTTGTCAGCTTCTTTATTAGCCTCTGCATCTTTAACCATTTTGTTAATTTCTTCTTCAGATAAACCACCAGAAGCTTGTATTTGAATTTTTTGCTCTTTTCCGGTTCCTTTATCTTTGGCTGATACGTTTACTATTCCGTTTGCGTCAATATCAAAGGTAACTTCTATTTGAGGGGTTCCTCTTGGAGCGGGTGGTATACCTACTAACTCAAAATTTCCCAAAATTTTATTGTCTGCAGCCATCTCTCTTTCACCTTGAAGCACTCTAATTGATACAGCAGGTTGATTATCTTCCGCTGTTGAGAAAACTTGACTTTTTTTGGTTGGGATTGTCGTATTTTTTTCAATTAATTTTGTGGATACTCCGCCTAACGTTTCAATTCCTAAAGAAAGAGGTGTTACATCTAAAAGCAATACATCTTTGACATCACCCTGAAGTACACCACCTTGTATAGCCGCTCCCATAGCCACAACTTCATCAGGATTAACACTTTTATTAGGTTCTTTTCCAAAAAAGTTTTTAACAGTTTCAATAATTTTAGGCATCCTTGTCATTCCACCCACAAGGACTATTTCATTGATTTCAGCAGCTGAAAAACCCGAGTCTTTTAACGCAGTTTTACATGGTTCTAAAGTTCTATCAACAAGTCCTTGAACTAAAGCTTCTAATTTTGCTCTAGTAAATTTTAAATTTAAATGTTTTGGTCCAGTTTTATCTGCTGTAATAAAAGGTAAATTTATCTCTGTTTGTGCTGCTGAAGAAAGTTCTATTTTTGCTTTTTCTGCGGCTTCTTTTAATCTTTGAAGAGCAAGCTTATCAGATTTTAAATCTATGCCGTTATCTTTTTTAAATTCATCTGCAAGGTACTCAACTATAGTATCGTCAAAATCTTCACCACCTAAAAAAGTATCACCGTTAGTAGATTTTACTTCGAATACCCCGTCCCCAATTTCTAAAATTGATATATCAAAAGTTCCACCACCTAAATCGTACACTGCAATTTTTTTTCCACCTTTTTTATCTAAACCATAAGCAAGTGAAGCTGCAGTTGGCTCATTAATTATTCTTAAAACCTCAAGTCCAGCTATTTTTCCAGCATCCTTAGTAGCTTGTCTTTGAGAGTCATTAAAATATGCGGGAACAGTTATTACAGCTTTTGTTACTGCTTGACCTAAATATTTTTCAGCTGTTTCTTTCATTTTTTGTAATACGAAAGCAGAAATCTGAGCTGGAGAATATTTTTTTCCTTTTCCTTCTAACCATGCGTCACCGTTATCTGATTTTACAATTTTGTAAGGAACTTTTGAAATATCTTTTTGAACGGAAGGACCGTCAAATTTCCTTCCTATAAGTCTTTTTGCGGCAAAAATAGTATCACCGGCATTTGTAACAGCTTGTCTTTTAGCAGGCTGACCAACTAATTTTTCCTCATTTTCTAAAAAAGCCACAACAGAAGGAGTAGTTCTTGCACCTTCAGCATTTTCTAAAACTTTAGCTTGCGATCCATCCATTATGGCAACACAAGAATTTGTTGTTCCTAAATCTATACCTATAACTTTGCTCATCAATATCTTCCTTTTGTTATTTTTATATGGGTGTTATTTTTCTTTCTACAAGTCTATTTTTCTACTTTTTTACCCTCATTTTCTTTGTCTTTAGAAGCTTTTTTCTTTGAAACACTGACTAAAGCAGGCCTCAACAGTCTGTCACCAAGCATATAACCTGCTTGAATTTCATTTAGTATATTTCCTGGATCTTTACTTTCATCTTCAATTTCTGACATAGCTTGGTGAAAATTAGGATCAAATTTTTTATTATTCGTATCAAGTTTTGTAATTTTATTTCTTTCAAAAATTGAGACTAAATCTTTTTCGATAATATTTATATTCTCTAAAAATTTTTCTATGTCTTTGTTGTCACTTAATTCTTTATCATTTTTAATTGCAGCTTTTGCCCTTTGAAGGTTATCTAATATTGCCAGACTTTCTTTCGCAAAATTAAAAGATCCAAATTCAAAAGCATCTTTTATTTCTTTTTCAAATCTCCTTCTTTGATTTTCAATTTCAGCAAGAGATCTTAATAATTTTTCTTCAGTTTCTTTAAGTTTTTCCTCTACTGTTAATTCTTTCTTCTCCTGATTTTCATTATTTGTAGAAGTTCCTAACTTTTCTGCTTTATCTTTTTCTGATATTTCTTGTGTTTGTTTGTCATTATTACTCATTTAACTTGCTATATAGTAAGTACTTACTAAATTACTAGGCTATAGATGAAAAAAATTTTAATTGGCACTCATAATAAAGGAAAATTTAAGGAAATAGCTTATTTATTGTCAGAAAAACTGCAAAAGGTTTCACCCTTATCACTGAAAATTAAAAGTCCAAAAGAAACTGGTAAATCATTTAAATTAAACTCAAGACTTAAAGTTAAGTTTTTTTCAAAATACGTCAATTATCCAGTGATATCAGATGACTCTGGTTTATGTATCAAAGCCTTAAATAATAAACCGGGAATTTATTCTGCTAGATTGGCAAAAAAACATGGAAGTTTTTTTAAAGCAATGAAATTTATTTTAAAAAAAATGGAAAAACAAAAAAACAGAAATGCCATTTTTGTTTGTAACCTTTCTTTCAAAGAACGTGGAAAAAAAATTATTTCAGTTGAAGGAAGACTAAAAGGAAAAATATCTGAAAAAATTTTAGGCAAGAAAGGTTTTGGTTATGATCCCATCTTTATTCCACTTAATAAAAAAATTACCTTTGGACAGATGAATAAATTTAAAAAGATGAAAATAGATCACAGATTTTTAGCTTTTAAAAAATTAAGAAAAAAAGTTAAAATTTAACGAACTTTTTATCTTTAGTTTTATATATATTCAATTCTTGAATTACCTTCCCATCTTTAAGGCTAAATGTGCCAATTTTACCTCGAATTTCATTTTTGAATAAAAAATCATTAACAGAATTGATAGAACCATTTTTTTTCCAAGCATAATAAATTAGACCTAAAGCGTCATAAGCCAATATAGTAATTTCATTGGGATAAATTTTAAATTTTTCGAAATATTTGTTATTGTATTTTTTAAATTCTTTGTAGTTAATAGATGGATAATATAATTTTTTTATCGTGTTTTCGTAAAATATACTCTCATCAAACCATTGATTAATAGTAGTAAACAAAACTTTATCTTGATTTACATCAGTATAAACTAGTGAAGTTAAAACACTTTTCAAAGTATTACCAAAATCAATTATCACAACTGAGTCGAAGCTAACCTCACCTAAGGTATATAATTGATCTAATCTATTAATTTCCTTTATCGACTGTTCATCTTCCTTATCTTCAAACATTTTCTTTCTTAATTCTAAGTTTCTTTTTCTTTGCGAATAGTTAGTCAAAACTTCAATTTCTCCAGTAAGAATTTCTGGATTTGGGCTGTAAGAAAATTTCTTAAAATTCTTCAAATCCAAATTTTCTAACTTACTTTCCACAAATTCTGAATATTCATTTTTTGGATACATAATAATTGTTTTATTTTTTTTTTGGCCTTTAATAAATTTTGACAGAGCAATTAGTTGTGACTCTAGACTTATACCAATACTTATAATGTTTTTAGAAAATTTTGGATTAATATTAGAGGGAGATATGAATATTAAATCGTTATGATTTTTTACTTGCTTAAACTCTTTATGAGTCGTTGGTCCGAATATTACTTTAACCCCAGATCTTTTAAATTCCTCAATTGCTAAGTCAATTTTCTCAGAATTATTGAAACCCGAGTCTCTTGGATATATTATTACATTTTTGTCATTAATTTCTTCAAGAGCTAATTGTAAAGAATATAAAAGTGAATTACCAATTTCACTGTAAGGTCCTGAAAGAGGTGCTAGTAATCCAACTTTAAGTGAACTATTATTTTCATCACTTAATAAATTAGAATTAAATAAAAATAGTATATAGAATATCGATATAATAAATTTATTTTTCATAATGAAGATGCTTAAAAACCATTTATATGTTGTTTCTACACCTATTGGTAATTTAGATGATATCACATTAAGAGCTATAAATGTTTTAAAAAATTCAGACATTATCTTATGTGAGGATACAAGAAGATCAATTAAACTTTTAAATCATTTAAAAATTAAAAAAAAATTAATTTCCCATCATAAATTCAACGAAAAAAAAAACTTAATACATATTATTAAACATTTTAATCAGGGCAAAATTTTGTCTTTAATATCAGATGCTGGAACACCTTTATTATCTGATCCAGGAAAATTGTTAGTTAATAAGTGTATTGAAAATTCAATAGAGGTCATTCCTATTCCGGGAGCATCTTCAATAACTTCAGCTCTAAGTGTGTCCGGGTTCAATGATCAATTTTTATTCTATGGTTTCTTACCTAAAACGGAGAATGAACTAAATAATGTTTTATCAGAGCTTTCTAAAAATGTTTACACTCAAGTTTTTTTTGCCCCTTCTAATAAAATAAACTTTTACATAAAAAAATTTAAAATTTTTTTTTCTGGAAGAAAAATATTGATAGCAAAAGAGATAACCAAGCTGCATGAAGCTTTTATTAGAGAGGACATTGATAAATTAGAATTATTTAAAAGTACATTTAAAGGTGAATTAACTATAGTTGTATCCGAAAACACAAATAACAAAAAAAAAATTGATGAAGAAAAAATTGTGAATAAAGTAAAAATATATTTAAAAAAATATAGTTTAAAAGATACTGTTGATTTAATTTTAGAAACAGAAAAAATTAATAAGAAAACAGTTTATAATTTGTGCTTAAAAGTAAAGAATGAAAAAAATCATTAGTTTAATATTAATATTATTTTTAACATCATGTAGTACTGCTTCACAATTTGGAACAGGAGTAAATATAACTTTCGATCCAAGAACAATAGGAATGCAAATTGATGACACCATTATGCAAAAAAATTTATCAGCAAGACTAGCGCTTACGGAAAAAAAATATTTTTTATCGATTCAGACTGAAGTTTTAGATGGTAGGATATTTTTATCTGGAAAAGTAGATGATCCTGAAGAGAAAATAAAAATAACTAAAATGGCCTGGGAAACAAATGGAGTTCGTTCAGTAAAAAATGCAATTACAATTAAAGGACAGGTCAGTTTTAAAACTACGGCAAAAGATGTTTTAATTACCAGTCAATTAAGAACCGCTTTAATTTTAAATAAGATTACCAAAGCAAGAAATTATACCTTAGAAACAATAAATAAGAATATTTATATTTTTGGTATTGCTATGAATGAAGAAGAAAAAAAAGAAGTTATAAACGAGGCTAATAAAATCTATGATGTTAAAAAAGTATTTCCATCAATTTATTTAGCATCAGAATTAAGTAGAACTAAAGTCAATTAGAATAATCAATTACATCAGAAGAATATGCTGCTATAGAGGCCAAATTCAAAATTTCTGAAGTACTGGCACGTAAAGGAGCAACCTCTATAGGTTGACCTAATCCTATTAGTAGTGGTCCAATATTTTTTCCTCCACCAAAAACTTTCATAAGTTTAGTTGAAATCGCAGCACTATGTAAGGCTGGCATAATTAAGACATTTGCGTTTCCAACTATTTTTGAAAATGGATAAATTTCTTTATAAATTGGGTTCAAAGCCACATCTGGTTGCATTTCACCATCAAAATCAAAATCAACTTTTTCCTTTTTAAGCTTTTCGATCGCATCTCTCACATGTCTTGTATTTCTAGATAAAGGTTTGCCAAAAGTTGAGTGTGATAAAAAAGCTACTTTAGGTTCAAAACCAAATAAACGCGCTATACGCACACATGATTTAGAAATATTTACTAGTCTGTCAGCAGATGGCAATTCAGTTACATTTGTATCTGCTACAAGAATTGTTTTTCCTTTGGACACAATCATTGTCATGCCAAAGATTTCTTCTCCTGGCCTAGCTTCTACAACTTTTTTCAGTTTCTCAATAGAGGCAGCATAATGTCTAATATTTCCAGTAACCATCGCATCAGCATCCTTACAAGCAATCATTGAAGATCCCCATGCTATTCTATCATTTCTAACTAAACGATCCACGTCCCTCTCTAATTGACCCTCTCTTTGAAGTTTTTTGTAAAGATGTTTAACATACCTTTCTCTCTTTTCTTTATCAGAAGAATTCACTATTTCGATTTTGTAATCTTCATCTAGACCTATTTTTTTTAATTGTTCTTTAACTCTATTTTCTGCACCAATTAATATTGGAATACCTAATTTGTTTCTTCCAAATTCGATTGCTGCTTTAAGCATGTTTTCATCTTCACCTTCAGCAAAAATCACTCTTTTTGGATTTCTTCTCACTTTAGCGTTAATACCTTGCATAATTGACATTGATGGATCTAAACGATTTGATAGTTGATCTTTATATAACTCTAGGTCTTCAATTTTTTTTCTTGCTGCTCCACTTTTCATTGCAGCATCAGCTACAGCAGAAGGGATTATGCTTATTAATCTCGGGTCAAAAGTTGAGGGAATAATATAATTTTTACCATACCTTGGTCTATCCCCACCATAAGCTGCCACAACTTCATCTGGAACGTTCTCTCTAGCTAAAAGCGCAATTGCATTAGCAGCAGCAACTTTCATTTCTTCATTGATCGCTTTAGCTCTCACATCAAGAGCACCTCTAAAAATATAAGGAAAACCAATTAAATTGTTTACTTGATTAGGGTAATCCGATCGACCTGTTGCAATAATTGCATCATCTCTTACTTCTTCGATTAATTCTGGCTTAATTTCTGGATCAGGGTTGGCACAAGCAAAAATGATTGGTTTTTTAGCCATAGATTTTACCATGTCTTTGCTGACCACATCTTTTGCAGATAAACCTAAAAAAACATCTGCATTTTTTATTGCTTCCTCGAGAGTTCTTAGTTTAGTATCTATAGCAAAAGCAGATTTAAATTGATCGACATTTTTTCTACCTTTATAAATTACTCCTTTACTATCACACATAATTATATTATCGCCTTTTACGCCCGAGCTTTTAAATAAATTCGCGCAAGCTTGAGCAGAAGCACCAGCGCCATTAACAACTACTTTTACATTGGAAATTTTTTTCTTTGAAATATCCAAAGCATTAATAAGTGCCGCAGTAGTGATGATAGCCGTACCATGTTGGTCATCATGAAAAACAGGGATGTCCAGTGTTTCCCTTAATTTTTGTTCAATAATAAAACAGTCTGGCGCAGCAATATCTTCAAGATTAATTCCACCAAATGTGCCACTAATGTTTCTTATTGTTTCAATAATTGAATTTGGATTTTTATTGTCGATTTCAATATCAATTGAGTCAATATCGGCAAATCTTTTAAACAAAACTGATTTACCTTCCATCACAGGTTTTGACGCAAGCGCACCAAGGTCTCCAAGCCCTAAAATTGCAGAGCCATTACTTATCACTGCAACTAAGTTTCCTTTACTTGTGTAATCATATGCAAGTTCAGGATTTTTAAAAATTTCTTTTACAGGGGCCGCAACACCAGGAGAATAGGCGAGAGATAAATCTCTTTTAGTAGTAAGAGGTTTGGATGAACCAATCTCAATTTTGCCTGACTTTCCCTTTATATGAAAATCAAGTGCTTCTTTATCTGAATAATGATCAATTTCTGTTTTTTTTGGCATTTAATCTTATGAGTATGTAATATAAAAAATGATAATTCACTAAAAATTTATGGCTTAATTAAGAATATTTATGAACCTCTTAACATCAGCATCAGTATTTAGTTTTTTTACCTTAATCAGCAGAATTCTAGGTTATGTGAGAGATATATTGATAGCAATTTTTCTTGGAACATCAATATTTGCTGATGCTTTTTTTGTGGCTTTTAGACTACCGAATACCTTCAGAAGATTATTTGCTGAAGGAACATTTAATGCAGCGTTTATACCTAGTTATACTTCTGCCAAAATTGAGGATGCAAAAAAGGGAAAAAAGTTTGCTGATGATGTTTTAACTTCTTTATTATTTATTTTATTAATTATTGTCACAATAGTGGAGATTTTTACTCCATACTTAATTTACATTATTGCACCAGGTTTTTTAGAAAATCAAATTAAATTTAATTTAGCTGTTGAACTTACAAGAATTACATTTCCATTCTTATTATTTGTAAGTCTATCGTCTTTTTTTGCTGGAATACTTAATTCTAATAATAAATTTGCAGCGGCTGCTGGAGCACCAATAATTTTAAACGTAGTTTTAATTATAAGTTTAACTTACTCTTTCATGCAAGGGTTGGATTATGCAAAACAGCTTTCTTATGGTGTTACTATAGCAGGCATAATCCAATTATTTTTTTTAATCTATGTAACTAAAAAATTTTATAATCCTGTTCTAAATTTTAGTTTAAAGTTAAGCAAAAAAATAAGATTTTTTTTTAGAAAACTTTTACCAAGTATTTTATCTTCAGGAGTAACACAAATAAATATTTTAGTTGGAACAATCATTGCTTCTTTTCAATCAGGTGCGGTATCTTACCTTTATTATGCCGATAGAGTTTATCAAATTAATCTTGCCATAGCGGGGATAGCAGTTGGAACCGTTTCTTTACCAGTTCTTTCTAAAGCTTTTAAAATGAAAAATGTAAAAAAAATTTCTAATATTCAAAATAAATCTTTTGAGCTTTCTCTTCTATTTTCAATACCTGCAAGTTTTGGATTAATATTAGCTTCGAATGAAATAGTTAATGCATTGTTTGGATATGGATCTTTTACTCAAAATGATGTTGATATGACAGCTTTAGCACTAAAGTTTTTTGGATATGGAGTGCCAGCATTCGCATTAATTAAGATTTTATCAAATTTCTTTTTTGCAAGAGATAACACTAAAACACCATTTTACATTTCTATATTAATTGTTTTTTTAAATATTTTTATAAGTGTGAGTTTTTTTAATAAAATTGGTTTCATAATTATTCCGATTGCTACATCGATTTCAACTTGGGTTGGTGTTTTTATTTATATATATTTATTGAATAGTAAAAAAATTTTATTACTTAAGTATCAATTAATGATAAACTTTATCAAGATATTGATTTCAACGATCGCTATGTCGACTATATTGGTATTTTCTTTAGACAAGTTCGTAAATTATTTAGATTATAGCAATAATTATAAAGCTGTTTATTTAATATCAATTATTGGTTTTGTGGGTATGTTTTATTTATTATCGTGTTATTTATTAGGAATATTGAAACTTAAAAACTATAAAACAAATTTGAATGAGTAAAAAAAAAATAACATTTTCAGGAGTTCAACCGACTGGCAATCTACATTTAGGAAATTATTTGGGTGCGCTTAAAAACTTTGTTTCATTACAGAAAGAAATGGAATGTATTTATTGTGTTGTTGATTTGCATGCGATTACTGTTTTTCAAAATCCAATAGATTTACATGATAATGTTTTGGAGACTACAGCAGGTTTTCTAGCAACGGGTTTGAGTCCAGATAAAAGCATAATTTTTAATCAATCTTCAGTCTCGGGTCACGCTGAGCTTGCTTGGATTTTAAACTGTGTTTCTAGAATAGGTTGGCTAAATAGAATGACACAATTTAAAGATAAAGCTGGTTCAGATAAAGAAAAGGCAAGCGTAGGACTTTATATATATCCAAATTTAATGGCTGCAGATATTTTATTATATAAAGCTACCCACGTTCCAGTTGGAGCTGACCAAAAACAACATTTAGAATTGTCCCGTGATATTGCTCAAAAATTTAATAAAGATTTCAATTGTAAAGACTTTTTTCCATTACCAGAGCCGTTAATACCTAAAAACATTTCTAGGATAATGAGCTTGAGAGATGGAACAAGAAAGATGAGTAAATCTGAGGAGTCTGATTATTCAAGAATAAATTTAAAAGATACAGCTGATGAGATTAACAAGAAAGTAAAAAAAGCCAAATCAGACTCAAATTCAATACCGGATGAGATAAAATTATTAGAAAATAAACCTGAGGCTTTAAATCTTTTGACGATTTATTCTGAATTAACAAAAAATAGTTTAAATAAAGTTATCTCAGAAATGGCAGGAAAAGAGTATTCATTTCTAAAAACGAAATTGGCCGAAGTTTTAATAGATGAAATAACGCCAGTTGGAGAGGAAATTAAAAAATTACTTAAAGACAAGTCGCATTTAAAAGATATCCTAAAAAAAGGCACTGAAAAAGCTAACATAATTGCTGAGGAAAACCTTAAGAATATACGTGAAAAAGTAGGTTTGATATAATATAAAGCTTTTATGATACATACAGAAACAACGCCAAATCCTAACTCCTTAAAGTTTTTAACCGAAAAAACTATATCTGCAATTGGAACAGAAGAATTTCTAAAAGAAAAAAGTAACGAGGTAGATAATCATTTTATAAAAGAATTATTAAATTTTAAAGGTGTTGAACTTGTCTTGTTATCTGAAAAATTTTTATCAGTAAAAAAAACTGACGAAGTTACTTGGAATGAGCTAAAACCAATGGTTGTCTCTCATTTGAATGATTATTTTGAGAAAAATAGTGAACCCATTTTAAATAAAAATCAAAATACCCCGAAAAATGAGGATAATAAGGATGAAACTGTGAATAAAATCATTGAAGTTTTAGATACAAAAATAAGACCAGCTGTGGCAAGAGATGGTGGAGATATAAAGTTTAAATCTTTTGAAAACGGAGTAGTTAAAGTTCAATTACAAGGAAGCTGTTCAGGTTGCCCCAGTTCTTTAATGACTTTAAAACAAGGAGTTCAAAACTTGTTAAAACATTACGTAAAAGAGGTTAATTCAGTTGAGGCAGTACAATGAAAAAAAAATTAAGCTACAGAGATAAATTAGTAGAGTTAGCCTACATTTATGATGTTAAAGAAATTAAGGACTATGAAAGAAGTAGAAAAAATTTAACCTCAGGGCAACTTGAGCTTATTCTTAAAAAAAATAAAATAATTATACCAAAGGATTTTAAATCAAATTTTTTTAGGGACAATTTCGTTAAGCCAGTCGGAAAGATAAAATCTAATTTAATAGATTTTAAAGAAAATAAAATCAAAGATAAAAATAGAGCTATTAGAAAACTAGAAAACTTTAAGTTAGATACTAATAGAAAAATAGGGAGAGCTTTTAAAGATGCATGGAATCAATTAGGACAAATAGGATTAAATTTTCTAAATATTATTCCTAAGCTAGGAAGTGTAGTTTATCAATTTTTTGGTAATTTATTTACAGAATTATTTCATGGCATTTACGAACAACAAATAAAACCTCAAAAAGCCAAGAAAGTAATTATTGTGGTTGCTTCAGTCGCATTAATATCAACTGCTATATTTAGTGGTATCAACTATTTAAATGATGGTAAAATAATTACGAAGGAAGCTAAGAAATCTGAAATAAGACAAGATTCAAAAAAACCAAGCACAAAAGTAAAAAAACCTGAGACTAAAAAAGAGGTAAAAAAATCCAAGGCTAAAGAATTAGAAAAATCTTCACCAAAAGTAAAAAAAGAAAAACAAAAATTTGAGGTAAAAAGAAAGAGTGTAGACGAAGTTATATTGCCAAATTTAAATTTGAAAACAGAAACTGTTTTAAATCTCTTTAAGGATGTTGAATATGATTTAGGTCAAGTTCGTTCAAAGAAATTAGTTAAACCAATTTATTTTACTCAATTTCCGAGAGATCTTGATGAATTGCAAAGTACAAAGCTTAAGAAGGAAACTTTTATCAAAATAGTTTTACCACTAATTGTAGCAGAAAATGAGAGAATACAAGCTGATCGAGAAAAATTAAAAATTTTATCTCAAAAAAAATTTACCACTGATCTTGAAAAACAATGGCTTCGACAAAAATTATTAGAGTATAAAGTTAAAAAAGGTGATCTTGGAGAATTATCTATAAGAATGGATATCATTCCAACATCCATAGCATTGGCACAAGCTGCTAAAGAGAGCGGGTGGGGAACGTCAAGATTCGCACTTGAAGGAAACGCAATTTTTGGTCAGTGGACATGGAGTGGGAAAGGAATTGCCCCACTAGACAGAGCTAGCAACAAAAGTCATAAGATTTTAAAATTCCCAATATTGAGAGCTTCAGTCAAAGCTTATCAAAACAATTTAAACACGCATAAAAGTTATTCTAAGTTTAGACAAAAACGATCAAATTTAAGAAACAAAAAAAAGAAATTTACTGGCTTAGAATTAACAGATACATTAAATAATTATGCTCAAACAGGTTCTGAGTATACAAAAATCTTAAATCAAATTATTAGACAAAATAGATTGACAGATTTTGAACCAGTAAGATTAGTCAACTCAGTTAAGAATATTGAACTAAGTTCATAAATTATTTATCGCTCACTACAAATTGGATTCCTAACCATCTCCAAAAACCACTTGGGTCTCTCAAAGAGCAATTGATCCTCCCTCTTTCGCCAACAAACTTTTCTCTAATTTTTATGGACAGTGAGTGTGTATCTGTAAATTTTATATCTGATTGTCTCCAATTCCCACCTTCATTTGAATAACAATTTAGCGACTTGAGATTAACAATGTTTTCATAAAAACTTATTTGAACTTCAGGAGGGTTTTTGTTTTGTAAAAGATACTTTTCTTCTGGAATAATTTTTTTATATTTAAATGGCAACGTCCTGGTCAATGACTTAAATCTTTTAATTTCTCCGTATTTTTCATTGATTGGAAATCTTGGTAGTTCATAAAAATCTTTGGTTTCATCCATTACTCCTGAGTGCTGGCCAAAAGCATATTTAAAACCAAGTGACTTGATCAGGTTTTTAAACTCTAAACTATACTCCCCAAAAGGATAAGAGAAGAACGCAGAATTTTTTTTTAATTCTCTTTTAAAAATTGACATAGATTGTTCTATATCTTTTTTAATTGTTTCTAATTTCTCATCAACAAGATACTCATGTGTGTGACTGTGATTGCCTATTTCAACAAAATCTTCTTTACTTATTTCTCTTATTTGATCCCATGTCATATAATTATAAGCTCCCACTTCACGTGTGCTGACAAATAATATAAAAGGTATTTTATCTTTTTTAAGAATTGGCCAGGCGTTATTATAAAAAGACTCGAAACCGTCATCTATAGTTAAGAGAACTTTTCGTTGACTTTTATTGTTTCTTAATTCTTCTTCAAAGTTTTTAGGGTTTACAAAATTAATATTATTAGTTTTAATTAATTTTAAGTGTTCCTTGAAATTATTAATTCTAATATTTGTTGATGGATATTTATTTTCCTCAAATCTATGATACATCAGAGAAATAATTCCAAAATCTCCAATATCTTTGGTAGATGTACTCGAATACAAATTGTTTTGAAAAATGAAAATAGTTATAAGTAATTGAATGATAAAAGATTTTTTAATAATAAGTTGCATAGGCAAAGATGATAAATTTGGTTTAAAAATTAATAATGAATTTTATATCTATGATTTTGATAAAAAAGTAAATAAAAATGATCAATTAGTTGAAAAAATAGTGAGTGTTTTAAATAAACACAATGTTGATATTAATAGTAACTTTTCTGTAATCGTAAATAGTGGACCAGGCAGTTTTTCATCAATAAGAATCTCTTTGGCAATCGCTAAGGGGATAAAAATATCAAAAAATATAAATTTATATGGGTATAAAGATGAAGATCTTAACGAATTTAACCTTGTTAATATTGAACTTTTAATTGAAAAAAAATTAGTACAAAAAAATTTGATTAAACCCATATATTTAAGTTAGATTGATAATATGAGTTCTATCGAGGAAAAATGTAAAATTAAAGGAGTCAGACTAACTGATCAAAGAAAAGTAATTGCAAGAGTAATGTCTAACTCTAAAGAAAAGTATGGTGCAAAAGATCATCCGGATGTAGATGAGTTGCATAAAAGAGTAACAGAAATAGATAAAAAAATTAGCATTGCTACTGTATACCGTACTGTAAAACTCTTTGAGGAGTCTGGTATTTTGGAAAAACATGATTTTAAGGGTGGAAAAGCAAGATACGAACAATCACCAGATGAACATCATGATCATTTAATTGATATTAATAGTGGTGAAATTATAGAGTTTGTTGATGAAAAAATTGAAAAGTTGCAAACAGAAGTTGCAAAAAAACTAGGATATAAATTAGTGGATCATAAATTAGAATTATATGGTTCAAAAATAAAAAAATAAATTGCAAAAAAAAATTTTCATTAAGAATTTAGGTTGCCAAATGAATGAGTACGATAGTAATCGCATTTTGGACTTAACAAAAAAAATTAATTATTTACAAACAAAAAATTTAAGTGAAGCTAATTGTTATATATTGAATACTTGCCATATAAGAGAAAAGGCTACTGACAAAGTTTATCATGAAGTAGGAAGAGTTAGAAAAGAGTTTAGAAACAAAAATAAACCAATTGTTTTAATTGCTGGTTGTGTTGCTCAAGCGGAGGGAGAAATTCTTCTAAAAAAAGAAAAGTATATAGATGCTGTAATTGGTCCACAGTCATATCATCAAATTAATGAGTCAATTTTGGAATTAGAAAAAAAAATAAATCCTATAAATTTAACAGAGTTCGATGTAATAGAAAAATTTGATACTTTGAATTCTGTTAAAAATTCAAACAGCCAAATCTCATCCTATTTAACAATACAAGAAGGGTGTGATAAATTTTGTAAATTTTGCGTTGTACCATATACACGTGGAACAGAATTTTCACGCTCAATCAAAGAAATAGTTGATGAGGCAAAACAGCTTGTGGAAAATGGAACAAAAGAGATAACTTTGCTAGGGCAAAACGTTAATGCTTATAATTTTCAAAATAAAAGACTTTCAGATTTAATATACGATATATCCAAAATAAATAACTTAAAAAGAATAAGATATACTACTTCTCATCCAAAAGATTTTACAAAAGATTTAATTGACGCACATAAAAATTGCAAAAAGCTAATGCCATTAATACATCTACCTGTTCAAAGTGGATCAAATAAAATTTTAAAAGCTATGAATAGAAAACATACAATTGAAGAATATCTTAATGTTATTGAGGAATTAAAAAATGCAAAGTCAAATATTCAATTTTCTAGTGATTTTATTATTGGATATCCCGGGGAAACAAACAAAGATTTTTTTGAAACTTTAAAATTAATAAATAACATAAAATACATTAATTCTTACTCATACATATTTAGCGCAAGACCAGGTACACCCGCGTTTAATTTAAAAAAAATTGATCAAGTAGAAGCAAAAAAAAGATTGACAGATTTTCAGAATGAGGCGAAAAAAATTAAAACTAATTACAAAAAAAAACTTATTAATAAATATTCAAATGTACTATTCGAAAATAAACTGATAAATCAAGATAAATATTTTGGCAGAGATGAATTTTTTAATTCTGTGATAGTAGAAAGTAAAAATGATCTGGTCGGAAAAATAAAAAAAATTAAACTTTTAAAGGGAAACCACAATACTTTGTTTGGTGAAATTTACTCCAATGTAAATGAAACAAACTATGCTGCTTAGTTATGTCTGAAATAAGTAAATTGGAACAAAACCTAATAATTAAAAAGATAGACAATGAAACCGTAAATGTATCAATAGGAAACAATGAAATATTAATGGCTATAGTAGGTCAATTTGATCAAAACTTAAAAAATTTATCTAAAATTACAAATACTGATGTCTATTTCAGGGGAAACTCTATTACTTGCAAGGGAAATAGAGAAAACGTATTAAAATTTTGTGAAGCGATTAAATTTTTGGTAAACAAATACCTAATTACGAATATTATTGAAAAAGATGATATAAATTTATCTGTGAAAAAAAATTTAGAAATTAAAGAATCGAACGTAAAAAGTTTTAAACAATTAATTAGAACACCCAAGAAATCTGTAATTGCAAGGTCTGAAAAACAGTCTGAATATATTAAGGCTCTTAAAGAAAATGATATTATATTATCATTAGGGCCAGCAGGTACAGGAAAAAGTTTTTTAGCAGTTTCAGTTGCAATAACTCTATTAATGGAAAAAAAAAATAGAAAGAGTAATTCTTTCAAGGCCAGCAGTAGAAGCCGGGGAAAAATTAGGTTTTTTACCAGGCGACATGAAAGATAAAGTCGATCCATATCTAAGGCCATTATACGATGCATTATATGAACTTTTTGGCGCGGATAAAATCGATAAAAAAATAGAGACCGGTGAAATTGAGATTGCTCCTCTTGCTTTCATGCGAGGAAGAACTCTAAAAAATTGCTTTGCAATTTTAGATGAAGCACAAAATGCAACTGAGACACAAATTAAAATGTTCTTAACTCGAATAGGAGAAAACTCTAAATTAGTAGTAAATGGTGATCCAAGTCAAGTTGACTTGATAAATAAAGCTCATTCAGGATTAATAAAATCCAAGAATATCCTTAAAGATATTAATGAGATTAAAGTGATAGAATTTGATCACAATGATGTTGTAAGACACCCACTAGTTTCAAAAATTATTAGAGCTTATCAGAACAAAAGCACTGATGATAAAGATTAATGTAATTACAAATAATATTAATTGGCTTCGCTTCATCAAAAATCCAATCAATTATATCGATAAAAAAATCAGCAAACTAAATGCAAAAGATAAAACATTTGCTAAAAAAAAAATTTACTGCACTTTATTACTTTCTGGAAATGATGAAATTAAAAATTTAAACAAAAAATTTAGGAAAAAAAATAAAATTACAGACGTTTTATCTTTTCCATTCCAATTAAATAATGAATTAGATCGCTTATTAAAAACAGAAAAAGAAGTGTATCTTGGAGATATAATAATAAATTTAAATAAAATAAAAAGTAAAGATACAAAAAATTTTAAAGAAGAATTCGATCGCCTTTGGATTCATGGCTTAGTACATCTTTTTGGTTATGATCATAAAAAAGAGAAAGATTACTTAAAAATGCATAAAGTCGAGAAAAACTATATAAATCTCATAAATGCTTGAAAAGTTACTAAGCAATCGTGTTTCAATATTATATTTTATCCCATTAATTTTAGGCTCATTATCAACATTATCTTTTGAACCTTTTAATTTCTTATTTATAAATTTTATAATTCTACCGATTTCATTTTATTTGATTATCTATATTAATAAAAAATCTAAAGGAATTTATCGAAAAAAACCTTATAAAAAAAATCTTTTTTTATTTGGCCTTTCATTTGGTTTTGGTTTTTATATTTGTGGAATATCATGGATAACAAACTCTCTAACTTTTGATGAAAATTTTAAAGTTTTAATTCCTTTTGCTTTTGTTTTAATACCATTATTTTTGGGTTTATTTAACGCAATTACAATTTTAATTGTAGGTCCTTATCTCAAATTTAATTTATCATCCTTGATTTTATTCTCAGGCAGTTTAGCTCTTTCAGACTACTTTAGATCAAAAATTCTTACTGGTTTTCCTTGGAACTTATGGGCTTATAGCACTAGCTGGGTGAATGAAATTTTACAAATTTTAAACATTACTGGTCTATATCTTTATAATCTATTAGTTATAATTTCATTTTCTTTACCAATAATAATTTTTTTTAAAATAAATTTTATAAAAAAAATAATTTACTTTTCATTTTTTAGTATTGTTTTATTAAGTTTATATATTTACGGTAATTATGAAATTAATAAAAATAATAAATTTATAAAACAAAATAAAGATTCCATTTTCGTAAAAATTGTTTCTCCAAACTTTGATTTAAAATATGGTTTAAGTAAACAGGAAATAGAAGAAAAACTTAAGAAATTAATTAAATACAGCGACCCAGATAAAAAACAAAAAACATTGTTTATTTGGCCAGAAGGAGTTTTTAGCGGATATAGTTTTGAAGAAGTAAAAATTTTTAAAGAAATAATTAACAAAAATTTCTCTGAAAAGCACCACATAATTTTTGGCGCAAATAGATTAGATAAAAAATCAGGAAGTTTTTTTAATAGTATGTTTGTTATAAATTATAATTTCGAGATAATTCAAAGTTACAATAAACGTAAACTTGTACCATTTGGCGAATTTTTACCATTTGATGAATTTTTAAATAATTTTGGTCTAAAAAAAATTACTGAAGGATATGGATCTTATTTAAGAGGAAGCAAAAGTAATAATATTAAAATTGAAAAAATAAATATTTTACCATTAATTTGTTATGAGGTTATATTTACTAGCTTGATACAAAAATCAGAAGATGAAACTAATCTCATAATTAATATATCTGAAGACGGATGGTTTGGAAACACAATAGGCCCCAACCAACACTTTGCTAAATCGATTTTTAGAGCAATTGAAAACAATACTTTTTTTCTTAGATCTGCAAATAAAGGTATAAGCGCCATCATAGATAACAAAGGCAATATAATCAGACAATTAAATAGAAATGAAAGAGGAAATATAGAGTTTGATGTACCGTTAATAAAATCAAATAAAATTAAAAATGATTTGATATTTTTTGGGCTTTTAATTACATATCTGCTTATCTTTTTTATTTATAAAAAAAAAAATGCGAAATAATAAATATTTATTTACGAGTGAGTCAGTCTCAGAAGGACATCCTGACAAAGTTTGTGATAGGATTTCTGATATGGTAGTTGACTCTTATTTGACAAAAGACCCAGTTGCTAGAGTAGCTTGTGAGACTTTAACAACTACAAATAAAGTTGTCTTAGCCGGAGAGGTAAGAGGTCCTAAAATTGAAAGAGAAGAAATTATCTCCAATGTTAGAGATTGCATAAAAGATATTGGTTATGACCAAGAAGGATTTAGTTGGAAAACTGCTAATATCGAAACTCATCTTCATGAACAATCAGCGGATATTGCTATGGGTGTAGACTCTAAGGACAACAAAGATGAAGGCGCTGGAGATCAAGGTATTATGTTTGGGTATGCTTGTAGTGAGACCGAGGAATTAATGCCTGCTCCAATATATTATTCTCACAAAATTTTAAGACTTATGGCTCAAGACAGAAAAAAAGGAATTTTAAAAGGGATAGAACCAGACTCAAAAAGTCAGGTAACAATGTTGTATGAAAATGGTAAACCTATTAAGGTAACATCAGTTGTTATTTCAACACAACATTCTAAAGAACTTAATCAAGAGAAGGTAAGAGAAATTATAATTCCATATATCAACAAATCTGTTCCTGAAAATTTTTTAACAGATCTAAATCAAAAAGAAATTTATATAAATCCAACTGGGCAATTTATAATCGGCGGTCCAGACGGAGATACAGGATTAACCGGAAGAAAAATAATAGTTGACACATATGGAGGAGCTGCACCTCATGGCGGTGGAGCATTTTCAGGAAAAGATCCAACAAAGGTAGATAGATCTGCTGCTTACGCTTCAAGATATTTAGCTAAAAACATTGTTGCTGCAGGTATTTCTGGAAAATGTTTAATACAACTCGCGTATGCAATAGGCGTATCAAAACCTTTATCAATTTATATAAAACTTGCTGATGGAGATGAACCAAAAGTAGAAAAAATAAAAAAAATAATTGAAGATAATTTTAATTTATCTCCGCGTGGAATAAGAGAAATGTTAAAATTAAATAATCCAATTTATGAAATTACCTCATCCTATGGCCACTTTGGCAGAAAGCCTACAAAAGACGGTCAATTTACTTGGGAAAAAACAGATAAAGTAGATTTATTTAAAATGTAATCTTGAAAAAGCCTCAATTTTCTTCTAAAAACAATTAAATTATTAAAACTTTCAAAATGGGCAGCTGCCCATTTTTTTTTAGGAGTAACAAAATGTTAAATAGAGGTTTAGATAAATTAGAACTTTTAAGAATAGTTGAAGCAGTTGCTAACGAGAAATCTATTGATAAAGAACTTGTAATCGGTTCAATGGAGAGTGCAATTCAAAAAGCAGCTCTCACAAAATTTGGTAATGACAATAATATCGAAGTTATAATTGATAGAGAAAGTGGTGAAATTAAAATACAGAAAGTGCTAGAAATAGTTGAAAAAGTTGAAGATCCAGCAAGAGAGATTAATTTAGAAGAGGCAAAAAAGAGCTATCCACAAAACAATAATTTAAAAATTGGAGAAAAAATTTTTGAGGAATTACCCCAAATAGATTTTGGTCGAATTGCTGCTCAAAGTGCGAAACAAGTTATTAGCAGTAGAGTAAGAGAAGCCGAGAAAAATAGACAATACGAAGATTTCATTGAGAAACAAGGTCAGATTTTAAGTGGAATAATTAAAAGATTGGAATATGGCAATGTAATTGTAGATTTAGGAAAAGCTGAAGGAGTAATAAAAAAAGATGAACTCATACCTAGGGAAATTTTAAAAACTGGTGATCGGGTGAAGGCCTATTGTTATGAAGTTAAAAAAGAATTAAAAGGTCATCAGATCTTTTTATCTAGAGCACACCCTCAATTTTTAGCAAGATTATTTTTTCAAGAAGTTCCAGAAATTTATGAAGGGACGATTGAAATTAAATCTGTTGCAAGAGATCCTGGTAGTAGAGCAAAAATCTGTGTTCATTCTCAAGACTCCTCAATCGATCCAGTAGGAGCATGCGTAGGAATGAGAGGTAGCAGGGTTCAAACTATTGTAAATGAATTATACGGTGAAAAAATTGATATTATAAAGTGGACTGAAGATTTGCCCACATTAATTTCAGAGTCCTTATCTCCTGCAGAAATCCAAAGAGTATTGATTGATCAAGATAATAAAAGAATAGATATAATCTTAACCGAGGAGAATTTGAGTAAGGCTATAGGTAGACGAGGCCAAAATGTTCGTCTAGCTTCTAAATTAACAAATTATGAAATAGATATACTTACCGACAAAGAAGACTCTGAAAGAAGACAAGCAGAATTTAAAGAAAGAACAGAAACATTAATTAAAAATCTTGAGGTAGACGAAACTTTAGGACAGTTATTAGTCTCAGAAGGATTTATATCTATTGAAGAGATCGCTCAATCAGATCCAGAAGCAATTTCAAAAATAGATGCAATAGATGAAGAGACTGCAAAAGAATTAATCAATAGATCAAAAGAAACTTTGATTAAGGAAAAAGAAGAAGTTGCTAAAAAACTTAAAGAGTTAGGTGTGGAGGAAAAACTAATAAATTTAAAAGGAATGACACAAGGGATGCTTGTTATTTTGGGGCAAAAAAATATAAAAAAACTTAGTGATTTTGCAGATCTTTCATCTGATGAATTAATTGGTGGATACGATGAAATAAAAGGTAAAAAAATTAGAATCGACGGTTATCTTGAAGAATTTTCACTTTCGAGGAAAGAAGCAGACGATTTAATTATGTCAGCTAGAGAGATAGCGTACAAATAATGTTATGGATAAAAATAAAAAAAAAACACTTACAATTTCCTCTAACTTAAAGAAAAAAATTGACACAACATCTATAACAACTGCTGGAAAAAAGTCCTTTTCAGTAGAGAAAAAAAAGCCATTTAGGCCAAACAAAACATTTAACAAACCCTCTTCAGTAAACAATATTAATCTAGACACAAAAAAAAAGAATTTTACAAGAAGATTCATTGAGCAACAGGCAACTAAAGATTTTATAAAAAAAGAAAATAAACCTGCAGGAAAAAGCAAACTAAAGCTCAAAGGCCCCGTAGATAAGCGTGATTTTAAATTAACAGTATCTAGAGCACTTAATGTAGAGGAGATAGAGATTAAGCAAAGAAGCTTAGCCTCAGTTAAACGTGCCAGACTTAAGGAAAAAAAGAAACCTGAAGGTGAAGAGAAGAAGGAATTTAAGAAAGTTATTAAAGAAGTAAAAATTCCTGAACAAATTACAATTCAAGAACTTTCTAATAGAATGGCTGAAAAATCGAGCGAAATAATTAAATTCTTGTTTAATATGAAAGTGGTAGCAACAATCAATCATAATATTGATAAAGATACTGCTGAATATATCGTAAAAGAATTTGGTCACAAACCAATTTTAGAGGAGAAGCCATCAATAGAAGCAAGTAAGTCTGATAAGAATTTTGAAGGTGAAGTAAAAATTAGGCCTCCTGTAGTCACAATTATGGGACATGTTGATCATGGAAAAACTTCACTCCTTGATGCGTTGAGAGACTCGAATATCGTGTCAGGTGAACACGGAGGTATTACTCAACATATAGGGGCATACCAAGTAAAAACTGAAAATAACAAACTAATTACATTCATCGACACACCTGGTCATGCCGCGTTTACAGAGATGAGAGCAAGAGGTTCTAAAATTACGGATATAGTGGTTTTAGTAGTCGCCGCTGATGATGGTATAAAACCTCAGACAGTAGAAGCAATAAAACATGCGAAAGCTGCTAAAGTTCCAATAATAGTCGCTATTAACAAATGTGATTTACCAGAAAAAAATATAAGTAAAATTAAGAATGAAATGATGCAATATGAACTAATAGCAGAAGATCTAAGTGGAGATACATTATTTGTAGAAGTATCAGCATTAAAAAAATTAAATTTAAATAAATTAAAAGAAAATATACTCCTTCAGTCTGAGATCTTAGATTTAAAAGCTTCGTACAGTGATAAAGCAAGAGGCGTAGTTATAGAGTCAAAAATTGATAAAGGAAAAGGCCCCGTCTCAACTATATTAATAAGTAATGGTAAACTAAAAAGAGGAGACTTTTTTATTTGCGGAGATACTTGGGGGAAAATTAGAGCAATGATTAACTATGAGGGCAAAATGGTTAACGAGGCTCTACCATCCATGCCTGTAGAAATCCTTGGAATGAATAGCTCTGCTTATGCAGGTGCAGAATTCGTAGTTACCCAAGATGAGAATGAAGCGAAAGAATTAACCGAATTTAGAAAAAATAGTACAAGTCAAAATAAATCTTTGGCTAAAGATAAAACTACTTTATTTGAAAACACAAACAGTAAAGATGAACTAAATATTATTATAAAATCTGACGTACAAGGTTCTAGTGAAGCTTTAAAAATGGCTATTACAAAGATCGAGCATAAAGAGGTAACAGCTAAAATAATATTATCCGATATTGGAATGATTAATGAAACAGATGTTTCCCTAGCGAAAGCATCTAATGCAATACTTATAGGTTTTAACGTCAAACCTAACAGAGAGGCCAAAAAATTGTCAGAAGACCAAAAAGTTGACATTAAATATTTTAATATTATTTATGAAGCTATTGATTATGTAGAAAAATCTTTATCAGGACTTTTAGAGCCAGATATTAAAGAAACTGTTCTAGGGAGTGCAGAAATTCAAAAAGTATTTAAAGTTTCTTCCGCTGGTAAAATTGCAGGCTCAAAAGTTATAAGCGGCGAGATTAAAAGCAAATCTAAGGCAAGAATTATAAGAGACGGAGTTGTTGTTTACAGCGGAGAAATTTTATCAATCTTTAGAGAAAAAAATCAAGTCAAAGAGGTGGGTACTGGTTTGGAATGTGGTATTAGTATAAAAGATTTTATCGATTTCAAGGAAAAGGATGTAATAGAGTCCTATCTTTCTGAGGAAATTCAAAGATCTATTTAAAATGATGAAAGATCAAAATTCACAAAAAGCATTTAGCCAAAGGCAGTTAAGAGTAGGAGAGCTGGTTAAACAAAACCTGGGTGAATTATTTATTAGAAATGAAGCCAAAATACCAAAAATCAATTCAAAACTTGTCACTGTTACTGAAGTGAGAATGACACCAGATTTAAAAACAGCTAGAGTTTATGTAATTCCATTAGGCGGTATAGACACTAAAGAAACAGTTAGGATCTTGACGGAGAACTCGCATCTTGTTAGAAGAGCTCTGTCTAAAAGGCTTGATATTAAGTTTCTTCCTAAGCTAACTTTTGTTGAAGATAACTCATTTGAATATGCTGAAAAGATTGAAAAAATTATAAAGAAGAACAATGAAAATGGTAAAGAAAAAAAAAGATACAATTAAGTCACTAGCAATTCATGCAAATGATGTTGGTTCAACCGAGGTACAAATAGGGTTACTAACTGATAAAATCGCAAAACTCTCAGAGCATTTCAAAAATTTTAAGAAAGATAAGCACTCAACTTTAGGTTTGAACAAATCGGTAAATAAAAGAAAAAAACTTCTATCGTATCTTAAAAAGAAAAATGCTGAGTCCTATCAAAAGGTTATCAAACAATTAAATTTAAGGAAATAATGTTTAAAATTAATAAAGAAGAGTTAGAAGTTAATGGTAAAAAATTAACTTTAGAGACAGGAAAAGTAGCACGACAAGCTGATGGAGCAATTATAGCAACTCTTGGAGAGACAGTTGTAATCGCAACTGCAGTTGGAGCTAAAAAATTAAATGATGGTCAGGATTATTTTCCTTTATCAGTTAACTATCAGGAAAAATACTATGCAGCTGGTAAAATCCCTGGTGGTTATTTTAAAAGAGAAGCTAGACCAACAGAAGCTGAAACACTAATTTCAAGATTGATAGATAGACCTATTAGACCTTTATTTCCATCAAGCTTCATGAATGAAGTGCAGCTTCTTCCTACAGTTTTATCTTACGATGGGGAAAATCAACCTGACATTCTATCAATTATTGCTTCATCAGCAGCTTTATCAATTTCTGGTTTACCATTTCAAGGTCCAATAGCAGCAAGTAGGGTTGGTTACAAAAATGGAAAATATTTATTAAACCCCTCAATTGAAGAATTGAAAGAATCAGAATTAGATTTAGTCGTAGCGGGTACCAAAGATGCCGTTCTAATGGTTGAGTCCGAAACATCTGGGTTATCTGAAAAAGTAATGCTTGATGCAGTAAAATTTGGGCATGAAAAATTCATACCAATAATTGAAGCGATTGAAAAATTAGAAAAAAAGGCCGGAAAACCTAAGTGGATAGTTGAGGAAATTGATCATTCAGAAATTAAAAAGAAAATATCAAGTAAATTTGAGAAAGATCTAAGAAGTGCATTTAAAGAAATAGATAAAAAAAAAAGATCTACTGCTATCTCTGAAATTGAAACTAAGTGCAAAGAAATGTTTGCAGAAAACGAAAATGTTACAGAAAATCAAACAATGGCCCAATTAAAATCTCTTGAAAAAGATATAGTTAGAACAGCGATTTTAAAAGATAAAAAAAGAATTGATGGAAGAGGGCTTGCTGATGTTAGACAAATTAAATGTGAAGTAGGAGTGTTACCAAGAACTCATGGATCAGCACTTTTTACTAGAGGTGAAACACAAGCGCTTGTTGTTACAACTCTAGGAATGACAGATGATGAACAACGATTAGAAAGTCTTGAAGGAATGCAAAGATCAAGCTTTATGCTTCACTACAATTTTCCACCTTTTTCCGTTGGAGAGTGCGGAAGAATAGGAACTGGTCGGAGAGAGATTGGTCATGGTAAATTAGCGTGGAGAGCAATAAATTCATCCTTACCATTAAAAGAGAATTTTCCCTATACATTAAGAGTAGTTTCTGAAATTACAGAGTCTAATGGCTCTTCCTCAATGGCGACAGTATGCGGTACATCATTATCATTAATGGACGCAGGTGTTCCAATTAAGGAACCAGTAGCCGGAATTGCAATGGGTTTAATAAAAGAGGGTGATGATTTCTCAGTTCTTTCTGACATTCTAGGAGACGAAGATCATCTAGGTGATATGGATTTTAAAGTAGCTGGCACAAAGGACGGCATCACATCACTCCAAATGGATATTAAAATAACAGGAATAACATTTGATATAATGGAAAAAGCTCTTGATCAAGCAAAAGGCGGCAGGGAACATATTCTAGGTGAAATGAATAAAGCCATTAAAACGTCTAGAAAAGAGTTTTCAAAGCACACACCAAAAATGGAAACAATTAAAGTCGATAAAAAAGATATAGCTACGGTAATTGGAAAAGGTGGGGCAACAATTAGGGAGATCGTAGAAACATCAGGCGCCAAAGTAGATGTAAAAGACACTGGTGAAGTTACAGTTGCAGCGCCAGATGAGGCATCAAGAAATAAAGCAATTGAGTTTATAAAGAGTTTAATAGCTAAACCTGAAATGGGAAAAGTTTACAAAGGTAAAGTTGTAAAAATTATGGAGTTCGGAGCATTTGTTAATTTCTTAGGAAAACAGGATGGTCTTGTTCATATTTCTGAATTAGCCGATAAGAGAGTTGCTAAAGTTGGTGATGTAGTGAAAGAAGGCGATGAAGTTTCTGTTAAAGTTGTTGGATTTGATAGAGGGAAAGTTAAACTATCAATGAAACAAGCATCAGCTTAAGATATATTTTTTGGATCAGGCATACCCACTTTATTATATCCAGCATCTACGTAATGTATCTCACCAGTTACTCCTGCGGCTAGGTTACTTAATAAATACAAAGCTGAATTTCCTACGTCATGAATATCAACGTTTCTTTTTAGAAATGAATGATCTTCATTCCACTTGTATAAAAATTTTGCATCACCGATTGCAGAAGCAGCTAAAGTTTTGATTGGCCCAGCACTAATTGCATTTACTCTTATCTTCTTTTTACCTAAGTCTCTTGCTAGATATTTTACACTAGCTTCTAAAGCTGACTTACAAACACCCATAAC
>Ga0181422_1000079_pt1 | contig 28024 bp, 45 predicted proteins | sample 45SPOviralmetaG_FD_130147 | JGI IMG/M metagenome (GOLD analysis project Ga0181422, IMG submission 130147) | Marine viral communities from the oligotrophic San Pedro Time Series (SPOT) site, San Pedro Channel, CA, USA - 45 SPOT_SRF_2013-07-18 | ecosystem: Environmental > Aquatic > Marine > Strait...
CATAAATTAAAAGAGAACACAATAGTATCTCTTACAAGAATCGAGCCACCATTACATCCACCAGGTCCAGAAAAGATGTTAATTGATTTTGGAATTGAACCAGAAGAATTTAGAGAACAAGAATTATTGGATTGGTTTAAAGATATTCAGTTACAACAATTGACAAAGATAACAGAAGGTATATTTGCACCATGGGCATTTTATAAAAAGGACTTTCAAGAGATAGGAGGACATGATCCATTGTTTGCTCCACAATCAAAAGAGGATACTGATATATTCAATAGATTTCATATGAATGGTATTAAGTTTATTCAAACTTGGGGAGGATGTGTATATCATATGACATGTAGAGGTAGTAGATTTGCAGATGGAGCAAAAAGAAATCCAAGTGGTGAAGTGTTCATGAAAAATAGAGAAACAGATGAATGGTTACAACAAAATGAAAAATCTACAAGGGAGTTTATTAGAAAATGGGGCCATTATTGTAAGCATGACTCATTAATGAAACCGATAGTTCCTCCCAAGTATGATATTGGATTCATTATAAAGAATGCTAATTTAGAACTGTTAAAAGTTCTTGAACCATGGTGTAGTACAGTATATACGGATATATTAAGAATGAAGTATATTACATTAGAACAGCCATTTACTTCATATAATTTATTAGATAGAGTATTTACATCAGTTGATGAAAAACAAAATGGGATACTTATTGAAATAGATGGCAATAGATTTAACAATGAAGATTTCAGACATATACAAAACATGTCAGAAATATTAGCAGGTGATAAAGAGTTAGAGGTAGGTACATTTCAACTAAGTAACTTACAAATAACAATAAATGGCCTAAAAACATATGAAGAAGGATTAATTAAATTAAGGAAATTAGAATGGAAAAAATAGGAATAGTAGGACAAGGATTTGTTGGCTCGGCAGTATATGCTGGATTCAAAGATTATTTCCAAACAGAAACATTTGATATTAAAAAAGATAGTACATGTGATTCACTAAAAGAATTGATTGAAAAATGTCAGTTTATTTTTATATGCGTCCCAACACCGATGGATAGTGATGGCTCATGTTATACGGAATTTGTACATGAAGTTATTAAAGATATTGATAGAATGACGACCAAAAAGAAGATATTGATAGTTAAATCTACAATACCTCCCGGAACAACAGAAGGCTGGAATAAAAAATATAATAATGTTGACATAGTATTTAATCCAGAGTTTCTAACTGAAGCAAATGCAATGGACGATTTCAAAAATCAAACTAGAATTGTTTTAGGTGGAGATCGAAAAGCAAATGCAAGAGTTAAAAGATTGTTTGCAAAAGCCTTTCCAAAAGTTCCTGTCATTCATACTAGTTCAACTATTGCCGAAATGGTGAAGTATGTTACTAATTCTTTTTTAGCTACAAAGGTTACATTTGCAAATGAAATGTATGAGATATGTCAGTATTTAGATATAGATTATGATAAAGTAATTGAATATGCTCAAAGAGATGAAAGGCTAGGATATTCACACTGGAATGTTCCAGGGCCAGATGGTGATTTTGGATATGGCGGACATTGTTTTCCAAAAGATGTTAAAGCATTAATAAGTGTCGCTATGGAACTAGAGTCAGATGTTACTCCCACATTATTGCAAGCCGTTGATAAAAAGAATAATGAAATTAGGAATAATAAAGATTGGCTAGAACAAAAAGGTCGTGCAGTAATATGAGGTACTATATTTTATACCCGGGCAACACAGAAGCCGATACAGTTAATTCAGTAAATCAATTAGGCGATGTGTCATTCAAAACATTTTGGGCACAACGAGGACTAAATATCTTAATGAATGCAGTAGAGCAACAACATAAAGATCTAGATAAGTTTATCATAAAAGATGAAAGGGGAAAAGATTATTCAATCGAAGAGTTTCTGGATAAAATTAAAAAATTAAAAGTTAGAATACAATAGTAATGCCAAAGGTTAGAATTGATAGGTTAGATGATTATCAGCCTTATAAAAAGAAGTTTCCTAAAAGGAAAGAACGTCATGAAGAGTTTCAAAGAGACTCAAGCAAAAGAAACAAACGAGATAAAAAAAATGCAATAGATCGTCGCTCCTAGGATATTTATTATAAACCAATTTAATAAAGGAGAGTTTACAGATGTATACGAGAGAGCAAATCATGAATGTGGTTGAAGGAAAGGGCTACAAATATTTTCATGATAACAACAACAAATCATATGATGTTAATATCATAGGAATTAGAAATTCTAAAACCAATGGTAGAGTTACAAATGCATTTGATGATCTAATGACAATTGCATATAAGAATGCAGATGGCGAATGGATGTATCATGAATATCCATGCACAACAGATCCAGGTACACATTGGGTAGAAAATATTTTGAATCCAGATGGTGTAGCAATATTAAAGCCTGGTCAGTATAGAGGGTCACATAAATTAAGATTACATCAAGGTAAGTATTTAGCATTAGGCCAAAAGAAGCCAGTTAAAGTTTATAGAGATGCAAATTTAGATGGCAAATATGATCTTCTAGAAGAAAGTGTTAAAGAAGGAATATATGGAATCAATATTCATAGAGCAACTTCTAGATCCGGCGGTAAATCAACTAGAATAGATAAATGGTCTGCAGGTTGTCAAGTTATAGCTGACAATGATGATTGGCATGAATTTTTAGATATATGTCAAGCTGCTCGAGAAATCCATGGTAATTCATTTTCATACTCATTAATTGAAAGTAAAGATATATCATAATGATTCGTCTAATTATAAAGAAGGGTGTACAGACAATAGAAGAAGTATGTGAACACTGCAAATGTAAAGTTAGAGATTTGACTGTTGATGATATAATGGTTAAGCCAAAAACATTAGCCGGCGTTATTGTTAAAGATACAAATGGAAATGAAGTAACGAGGACAGGAGCTAGAGAGAAGTGTTATTGTGAACATTGTAGCCATGATTAATAGCTAGTATAATATTTATATAAAATGATAAAGTTAACAAACATATTAGAAGGTACCAGATGTTGTAAGGGCTATGAAAAGAAAGGCACTAAAAAGCTTTTTGGTAAAACAGTCCCTAACTGCGTTAAGAGAGAAAATGCAGTTCCTGACCATGATGGAAAGGCAGCTCCATTCGGATCTGGGTATGATGAGTTAGATGAAGATTTAAGAAATTGGGTGAAGCAGAAATGGGTGGATATATCTAGAAAAAAGAAAGGTGGTGGACATCCAGCATGTGGAGCATCAGCCGGTAAGAAGTCTAGAAAAGGCGGTAAGAGAGCTTATCCTAAATGTGTCCCTGCTAGCAAAGCAAGATCAATGAGTAAAAAAGATAAAGAATCTGCTACAAGAAGAAAAAGATCTGTTTATAAAAATAAAGCAAAAGGTGGTAAGCCACCAAAGAAAGCAAAAAATGTTTCTACAAAAGCAGAAATGCTAATGAGAGAAAGATTGATTCAGTATCTCGAGCAAATGAATGAAAAAGCTAAAAGAGATAAATGTTATTACAAAGTTAAAGCAAGGTATGATGTATGGCCATCAGCATATGGTTCATTGTCATTATCCAAATGTAGAAAGGTTGGAGCTGCTAATTGGGGTAACAAATCAAAGAAAGGGAAAAAGTAATGAGCAAATTATTATATAGAAATAAATCTTTAGGATTAGAAATAATTGAATCTAACCAACCAGTAGTGTTTCAGGAAGCAGAATACCAAGGTAGAAAAGTTAAATTAGGTAAAGTATCTAGAGGTGGTTCAAAGAAATTTCAAGTATATGTAAAGAATCCAAAAACAGGTAACGTTAAAAAAGTATCATTTGGAGATACAACAGGATTAAGTATTAAAACAAAAGATCCTGCAAGAAGAAAATCTTTCAAAGCAAGACATAATTGTGACAATCCGGGACCTAGAACAAAAGCAAGATATTGGTCTTGTAGAATGTGGGCAGGTCCTGATTCAGTTAAGAATATGTTAAAGAAGTAATGGGTCATAAAGTTTTCATACGTCATACATATATCTACAAATGTAGTAATAAAAAATGTGCAGGCGAATGGAAAATTAATGAAGCAGTTCATTTGGAAAAATTAAGATGTCCACATTGCGGAGAACATGATACGGTTGAGTATGTAATGGTCGACCAAAGAGAAAAATATAATAGGAGATGGGAATAATGATCAAACTAAAAAACATATTGAACGAATCACCAGAGGACCAGATCAAACAATGTCCTACTGCTACACAAAAACTTAATGTAAATACTGCAAATAGAGATAGAGCGATACAAGCTGATTTTATCAAATACGGACCTCTCAATGTTGAAGAGCCTGGCGATTATTGGAAAGAGATAGCAAAGAAATGGAATACAACTGAAGAGGCAGCAATGCAATCCACATGTATGTCATGTACAGCATTTGACGTATCTCCAAGAATGTTAGAATGTATCCCAGGAGAAACTTCAGAGCCAGTTAGGGATGAAGATGGTATATTAGGATATTGTTGGATGCATCATTTCAAATGCCATTCGGCTAGATCATGCAACACATGGGCAGCTGGAGGTCCTATCAAAGAAGATGAAAAATCATATGAGTGGCAAAAAAGAAATCTGAAAGCTGCATTAGATCCAGATCCAATCGATCCATCAATGTACAAAGATGAATAAGCTAAGATCCATATTGATTATGTTTGGTAACCTATTTGATCCAGGCTGGTATGCTGATAAAATAAATACTAAGTTAGGGTTGTATGAATGGGCAAAGAAAAGTAAGTTCCGTAAATGGCAAGAAGGATTGACAGGTTGGAAGTTTTGGACTTGGCAAATAGTAGGTGGAATAACTTTTGTAATTATTTTTGAATTTATTTTTAATAAGATAGGTATAACAATGTTACCATGGCGATAAGATTAATAGACATATTATCAGAAGGGATATCTAAAAACAATGTTCAATCTATAGTAGATAGAATACTTCCACAAATCATTGACAACAAAGGTACTGGTAAACAAGGCATACCAAAAATAAAATTACATACAGATATTTATGCTAGGTATAGTGGAATTGACGGCATGACCGGCGAAGAAAGTGAATCATCAAAAGCAGAATGGGTACATCAAGATAATACAATCTATATCTATTATCCAAATATGATGAATGAGGAAGATGTTATCAGATCAGTTCTACATGAATATGAACATACAAAACAAGATCCTGAGCAGAATGAAAAATATAGGGAGAAAGGCTATGTTAAAAATCCTAATGAAATGGCAGCTAGAAAAGCTGAACTAGATTGGAAAGATTATTTATGATTAAATTGAAAGGCATATTAGAAGGTAAGGTTTTATCTGTATTCGATTTTGATGATACAATTGCAAAGTCAGATGCATGGGTATATGTCATGCGTGGGAACCGTATTGTAAAAAAATTAGATCCTGCAGAATTTGCTGTCTACAAACCTAGACCAGGTGAACAATTTGATTTTAGAGAGTTTGATAGAAAAATAAGAAATCCTAGACTAATAAAACGTAATGCCGATCTATTAGTAAAACAGTTAGATAAAGCAAGACGGGCATCAAAAGGATCTCGAAAGGTTACTATATTAACTGCGAGAAGATTAGGACAACCTGTAACAAGTTTTTTAAAGACAATGGGCATAGATGCTTATGTTGTGCCATTAGGTAGTGCAGATCCAAAGAAGAAAGCAGATTGGATTGAGAAACAAATCAACAAAGGATATGATACAGTTTACTTTATGGATGATAGTCCAAAGAATATATCAGCTGTAGATTCAATGCTAAAACGATATCCTAATGTAAGATCTATTACTAAGCTAATAAAGGAAGAATTATTAACAGAAGGTAAATTAGGAGATTGTTATCAAGCCGGCGGAAAACTTATTATGGATATGTTTGGTGATAAAGAACATAAACTAGTACATGGTATGGTAAATGGCCAAGGTGCATTAGAAGGTATGAGATATGGACATTGTTGGGTAGAATCTAGAAATACAATATTAGATCATTCTAATGGAAGAAAATTAGAATTGCCTATAGATGTATATTATGCAATTGGCAGAATCAACCCAAAAGAATGTAAATATTACACTCCAGAAGAAGCAGCAAAGTTTATGGTCGAGGAAGGACATTGGGGACCATGGGAGATGTCAGGTGATACGGTTATGGCAGAAGAGATCCCAGATCGTAAACCTGAAATAGGTAAACAAGATATGAAAATTAATCCTTCAGAATTAGATGATATTGAATCTAAACTAATGATGGGAGAGGTAGATTATCAAGCAAGATTGTCGAGAGGACATCAACCAGATTATTATCAATTAGGAACTTCAGAGTTTAAGCCATTTGATAAATCTCGAGATGAAGATGTAGAAGAAAATTTTGCAGATGGTAAGAAGCCGGGCAGAAAGGGTATATCCAAAAGGGTTGGAATTCCAAAAGGTGCTACATTGACTCAATTAGCTAAGTTAGCAAAATCCAAAGGTGAAAAAGGCAGAATGGCTAGATGGCAATTGAATATGCGGCGTGGAAAAAAGAAGAAAAAAAGCTAACAAAAGATTTGCCTATTTGAAATAAATTTCTTATCTTTATTTTATAAAAAGATGAAGATATGAAATGTAGTAAATGTGATGCAACTATTCCTAAAGGCAGATTAAAAATATTACCGGGAACTAAAGAATGTGTCCAATGTTCTTCTGAAGAACAAAATATGGTAAGAACGGTTATAACGGGTAAGACTACTTATTCCGAAATTGAAGTTATCAAAAATAAAAAGACAAAAGAATATTTAAAACGATTAGAAGGTAAGGGTAGAACAGGATTTGGTTCTATGTTGTATAGGGGTAGTAGAAATGAACCTTCTGCTAGCAAAGTATCATTGAAATCCAATATACGACAAATACCAAAGTTTACCAAAGAACACTTTGATAAAGTATTGAAAGAAGCTATAGATTGGTTAGACTATGATAAGCAATATTCTATCAAGAAAGTAGAGAAGGCACTCAAAAATGAAATGATATCAGGCCCGCAATATAGACAAATATTACAGATATTAGAAGTTATGAGTCCGTCGGAAGTGAGAGTACAAAAAGAAGTTAAACAAGAATCAGTAGATGAAGAAATATTACATGCCTTCAGAAACTGGAAAATGTAAGTTATGATAAATGTATATAGTTTAGTAGTGGGAATGGCATTGTTCTTTGTGACACATATATTCATATGGTTTCAAATCAATGGACAATTTTTGTGGAAATGGTTTTCGGATAATCCAATGTTGTTGGCATTATTTGGAGCACCAGTATCTTATTTGTTGATAATATCTACCAAATATATGGTGGCAGGTTTTGATGGATTATTATGGCCTGGTAGGTTAGTAGGATTTAGTTTAGGTATGATAGTATTTGCAGTATTAACATGGGTGATGTTAGGAGAGGCAATGACATCTAAAACAATTGTTTCTTTAATATTAGCCACAGCATTAGTTGCCATTCAAATTCTTTGGAAATAAGTATCTCTAGCATATTTATATAAAAAAATAACGAGGTAATACTATGATAAAATTGAGAGCATTACTTACTGAAGCTCCTGAAGATGAGTTAGCAACAGTATATGGTAAAGGTGAAAAGGGTAAGTCGGTAGCTAAAGGACAAGCACAATTAGCTAAAATTATTAGTGATCCTAAAGTTCAAGCAGTTTTGAAAGCCGGATTAGAAGATGGCGATCCTAATGATGATAAATTACCTTACAAAAGAGAATTTATAACTGTAACAGAACTACAACCAACTCAAAACGAAATTGGATTTGATCAAAGCGTTTTAAATAATTTAACTAATAAATTTGGTAAATTAGATACATTTCTTAAAGGAAAGCCAAATGTAAACGGACCTATTGTTACATATGCAGGAAAATATATTATAGATGGGCATCATCGATGGAGTTCAGTGTTTGCAGTCAATCCAAAAGCTAAAATGTTAACATTGAATATAAAAGGTAACCCAAATTTTTCTCATACAGATATATTGAAAGCTGTTCATGGAGCAATTGCAGCAGATTTAGGTAAAGTTCCTGAAGCAAATCCTAAAGGAATAAATTTATTGAAAGGTGTTACAATAGACCAAATACCAATTAACATGTTAGAAGATAAAGTATTTGAGATATATCAACAATATTCTCCAATGAATGTTGGAGCATCTGGTAAGATGGATATCAACGGACCAGAAGATGTACAAACAGCGATATTTGAAAATTTAAAATTTATGATCAAAAATGGAGTTGCTGCAGGAGCACCTGGAAGAAAGCATATGCCTCAATCAGATTCAGGAGGAGAGCCTATTGATAGATTAGGAGCTTTATCACGGGGCGAGATTAATGTTGAAGAGCCATTTGGTAGTGTTGCAGACGGCGTTATAAAAATGAAAAACTTACTAGGGAAATAATATGGAACCAGCAAAATATTTCAATAATATTATTATAGGACAATTTGTTTTAACAGGGGTTCCAGTTAAAGTGTACACTGGTGCTAGATATCTAACTATAACTGATGCAGATGATGTGGAAGATGCTACATTTGGGTTTGGTATGGATGAAGACGGTGATATGCAAAGATTTGATTACAGAAATGTTATACAATTATTAGTATCAGGAAATGTAGTTGATTTAGAAACATATAATAAAGGTATGGAAGCTAAATTTGGCGGCGGAGAAGAAAAGGCAGAAGAACCTGAAGAAGATGAAAAAGAAGATAAGGAAGATAAAAAAGAAGAAGAGGGACAATCAATGTCAGATTCATATATGCCTTTGATCAAAGATATTATTGCTGAGCTTTCAAAAGATGAGTTTAAAGCTCAAATGGATTCATTGAAAGCAGAAGAAGAAGCTGGTAAGGCTAAGATCAAGAATGCAAAAAAGAAAATGGTTGATCTTAAAAAACAGCCTATTGAAGAAGGACATAATTATACATTCGGAGTAGGTGATATTGTTAAGAATAAAAACACATCATGCCCACATCATGGTTCAATGGGTGTAGTTAAAAAGATAATGGACTTACCAGGTGAAGTAGGTGCAGTTGCAATTTATACAGTAATGAATTCAGGTTCAACTTATAAACCAGGAGATAGTTTAACTAAAACAATTGATCAATTAGAACCAATAACGTCAGTAGACAGTTTAGAAGAGGAATAAAAAATGGAAGATCCAAATAAAAATTCATTAGATTACAAAGTGCCTAAGTTGAAAGATTTACTTAAAGGTTCAGGATTTGAAGAAATACCTAAAAAAGTATTTGATTCAGAAGCAACTAATGATACTAAAGATAGATTTGATGCAAAAATAAAAGCATTGAAAGATGAAATAAAAGAGCTCGAAAAACAAAAGAAGGAGATGAGTGATGGCAAAAAAGGTTAAGAAAGCAACAACTAAAAAAGCTGCAGTAAAGAAAACTGCAAAGAAAGTTGTGAAGAAAGTACTAGACAAAACAGATCTAGATGAAAAAATTGTAGCAGAATACAAAGAGAATCAATCATTATATGATTTGATCTTATGTTATATTAAATGTTATGGCGGATATGTATTGGCAGTAGGTGCTGGGTGTGCATTTGGAGTAAATCTTAAATTAGGCTTTGGTCTATTAGGTATTGCTGCATTTTGGGCATATTGGCAAGTATGTAAATGCAAGCCATGCAAAGATGATAAATGTTCTGACGATTGTAAGTGTTAAGATGGACAAATATATTTACAGAGGAAAATTAGAAAGAGTTGTAGATGGTGATACCATTGATGCTCTTATTGATGTCGGATTTGATATTTGGGTCAAGAAGAGAATCAGGTATAAAGGAGTTGACACATGGGAATCCAGAACAAGAAACTTAGAAGAAAAGGCGTTAGGTTTAAAGGCCAAAGAACGCAACAAAGATCTTTTAGAAAACGTAAGCGACAAGTCGGGGTATTTCAGACTAAAAAGTTATGGCGTAGGAAAATATGGAAGAGTTTTAGGAGAGATTTTTATACAAGATGCAGAAGGCGTCCAAATGTGCATTAATGATGTACTAATTAAGGAAGGCCATGCATATGTTTATGAAGGTGGGAAGAAGAAAGTCTTTCCATCATAAAGGAGAATATGTTATATGAAAATTAATTGGATTAATGGCTTTGATGCCGGAAACAAAAAAGAAAAGTACTACCTGGAATTCAGAGTTGGTACTTTTACAGTATTAGAACTTAAGTGGGAAAAATCAAAATTCAGATTTATGTTATTTAATTTAGGGATAGAACTATGAAAAAGTTATTATTAATATTAGCACTAGTACCAACATTACTATTTAGTCAAGGAAGCTGGATTCATATCCAATTGATGACTGATAATTATCCATCTGAAACAAGTTGGAATATTACACCTCCAGGTGGTTCACCTATTATTATAGAAAATGATAGTAACATGCTACCTAATACAATGTATGATACTATTGTTCAACTTGGTGGTACAATTATTGCTAGCATATATGATGAATTTGGTGATGGTTTAAGTTCAGCACCATTTGGTGGAACTGATGGTTGGTTTATGATTAGCAATTCATGCCAAGATACTTTAATGTATGTTGCAGGAAACTTTGGAGACAGTTTAGTACAAACATTAACCGTTGCTCCTTGTGCTCCACCAACAGTAGGATGTACTGACCCCAATGCTTTAAGTTATGATTCAACAGCATACATTTCAGATAATAGTTTATGTACTTACCCACCTTGTAGTGGGCTTTTAACTGATACAGTTCAGCAAACATGTTTACCTACTGGCCAGACATTGGTACAATTCTTTTGGACAACAGATACATCAAATGCAAATTGTGCTCCAGTTAGATTTTGGTATTGGAATGAAGAAGGCGTAGGTCCTTTTCAATATGGATTAAGTCCTAATGCACAAGACTTTGCAGTATTTGCTGGTAATGGCCAAATGCCACCCAATTGGAGTGTAGAACATTATGGTATGGTTGAATTTGCAGATAGTACTTTTTCAGATACTATGGCTTATACACCTACATCATGTATATCCGGATGTACAGATCCTACTCAACCAACTTATAATCCATGGGCAACATTTGATGATGGTTCATGTTCAGGTACAACTTGTGATACAACTTTAACATATCAAATTACAATGGAGATTACATTTGATAATTGGCCAAGTGAAACTGGTTGGTCTATTACAAGTGGTACATATGGTGTATTACAACAAGAACTTCCGGGTGCATATAATTTTAATGATATAGGTCAGACATATACTTATGATTTCTGTGTAGATCAATTAGCAGGATTTGAGTTAATAGTAACAGATACATACGGTGATGGTATGGCAGGAACTACTTCCGGTGGTTCATTAGATGGAATGATTGTTATCTATGATTGTTTAGGTGATACTATATGGTACATGAGCAATCCAGGTTTTGGAAACACATTATATTCAGGAGTGCAATACGGAGTTCCTTGCTTATCGGTTCCTGCAGTATATGGTTGTATGGATGATGATTATCAAGAATATGATCCATTAGCTACAGTTGATGATAGTTCATGTACCAATCTTCATATATATGGATGTACTGATACGGCAGCATTTAATTATGATCCTAATGCTACAATATTAGATTTAGTACCAGATTGTCAATACCAATTATGGATTGGTGATGCAGGTGGAGATGGATGGGGTAATTCTTATATTGGAGTTTACCAAAATGGAATTAACTTTGGTACATTTACAATGGGGCCAGGAAGTTATCAAGACTCATTCTTATTAGTATTAGATCCAGGCATACCTGTAGATGTATATTATTTTGAAGTAGGTGGACCACAACAACCACCTGAAGAAGTACAATTTCAAACTTGGCATAATTCATTTAAACTAACAAATGCAGATGGTGTTGTATTAATGAATGAAGGAACAAATCCTTTTGCTAATAATGGACAAGGAGCGTTACAATCATTTGCTTCTCCATTTTGGGTAAAATATTCCGGAATACCTTTTTGTGGAGATTATTGTATACCAAAAGTATATGGATGTATGGATTCTTTATCATTTAATTATGACCCATTAGCAAATACAGATGATGGAAGTTGTATACCTTTCATATTCGGATGTATAAATAATTTAGCATTCAATTATGATTCAACTGCTAATATGGATGATGGCTCATGTATTCCTATCACATTAGGTTGTACGGATACATCTGCAGATAACTATAACGCTTCTGCAAATACAGATGATGGTTCATGTTATTATATAGGTTGTACGGATACGTTAGCATTAAACTATGACCCAACTGCAACAGTTAATAATGGGTGTATATATCCGATATATGGATGTACAGACCCAACAGCATTTAATTATGACCCATTAGCAAATACAGATGATAGTACATGTGTTCCTGTTATTTACGGATGTATGGATGCAACAGCATTTAATTATGACCCATTAGCAAATACAGATAATAATTCTTGTATACCAGTAATCAATGGTTGTACAGATCCTACAGCATTTAACTATGACCCATTAGCAAATACAGATAACGGAAGTTGTACTCCAATAGTATATGGATGTACTGATTCAACTTCATTTAACTTCAATCCACTTGCAAATACAAACAATGGTTCATGTGTTCCATTTGTATATGGATGTACAGATACATCAGCAATCAATTATAATATACTTGCTAATACGGATGATGGAAGTTGTATAGCACAATTGTTAGGTTGTACTGATTCAACTGCTATAAACTATAATTCATTAGCAAACACAGACGATGGGTCATGTATTGCAACAATATTAGGATGTACAGATCCTACAGCATTCAATTATAATCCTAATGCGAATACAGATGATGGTAATTGTATACCAGTTGTTTTAGGGTGTACAGATCCTACTCAATACAATTATGATCCTCTTGCTAATACTAATGATGGTACATGTATTCCTATTGTTTATGGATGTACAGATCCAACGGCATTTAATTATGATCCTCTTGCTAATACTAATAACGGTTCTTGTATACCTGTAGTATTTGGTTGTACAGATTCAACAGCATTTAATTATAATCCTCTTGCTAATACTGATAATGGAAGTTGTGATTCTATAGTGTATGGTTGTACCAATCCGGTAGCATTGAATTACAATCCATTAGCTAATACAGATGATCTATCATGTATATTACCAATCTATGGTTGTACTGATTCGACTCAGTTTAATTATAATCCATTAGCCAATACAGATAACGGATCATGTATTCCTTTTGTATATGGATGTACTAATGCAAATGCATTAAATTATAATGCTAATGCAAATACAGATGATGGTAGTTGTGTGTTACCGATCTATGGTTGTACTGATTCAACTCAGTTTAATTATAATCCGTTAGCAAATGTTGATAATGGTTCATGTGAGCCATTCGTGTATGGATGTAATGATCCTGCAGCATTTAATTATGATCCGTTAGCAAATACATCAGATAATAGCTGTTGTTATATTGGAGGTTGTACAGATCCAACAGCAGTTAATTATGATCCTAATGCATGTTATGATGACAATACATGTATAACTGCAGTACCAGGATGTACAGATGTAAGTGCATATAATTATAATCCAGCAGCAAATGTATCAGATTCAACAGCTTGTTTATATGATGCAGGATGTTATGGTGGACCAGGTAATCCATATTGGTTAAATGATGGATGTTATGCTTGGGTGATAGATGTAGATGATTATTGTTGTGATAATGATTGGGACGCAAATTGTCAATCAATGTATGATTATTGTCAATTAGGATGGCCAACTTCAATTGATGAAGTATCGGCATTAGGAATAATGGTATATCCTAATCCAACAAAAGATAGAATTACAATCACAACTAGATTAGATATTGAAGTAGAAATATATGATATAAGTGGTAAGAAAGTTATTACAGAGTCTAATCCAACAAGCTTAGATTTATCAAAGTTACCAAATGGTATATATAATATGACTATACTTCATAATGATGTTAGATATAGTAAAAAGGTTGTTAAACAATAAGTAAAAGGGAAAGAATACAATGAAAAAAATATTAGTTTTATTATTAGTCGTTTTAGTCGGGTGTGCAGCTCCAAAGAAATGCTGTGGTCAAATCGATATTAAAGAGACATTTAAGTTTGCAACATTTTATGGAGCAGTAAATGGAGGCAATTCAATATCAGATGTAGATGTATATTCAGTTACAAATGGCTTAGAAACATTTACAATTGAAACACCATTTGATTATTCAATCCTTTTTGGTACTAGAAAGATTAGAAGATTTGGATATGAACCAAAAGAAGCATTCAAAAATGGTACAGAAAATTCATTCTCAGATGCAGCAACAATTGGGTTATGGGAAAACAAATTAGAATTCTTATTCCAAGCAGAATATAAAAGACAAGAAGGTCTTAATTACTTTGATCAAAGACATATGTTAAGATATGTAGATGAGAAGTGGTTAGCTAAAGTTGAATATATTGAAGATGGGTTTGCAGATGTAAAGTTCTTTGAAGCTTCTCAAAGATATAGAAAGGAAATGGAAAATGGTATATCATTTAATGTTGGAATATCACAAAGAATATCAGAACCTTATGGATATGATCCATTAGAAGAATGGAAATTATCAAATGGCAATCTACATTACACATTCTTAGCATTAGAAGAAGGATACCAAGTTATATTTGACGGCAATGGTGGAGTTGAATATTTAGACCCGTCAGGTAATTCAGTAGCAACTAGTACTGAAGTATGGGAAGCAGTTGTGATACCAGAAATGTTAGCAAACTATACTGAAAAGAAAAGAGATGAACTACCTGTACAATGGACACATTCATGGGTAGCAGGATTTGATTATTACAAATATTCTAAAACAAGTTGGTTACATGCATGGGGTAATATTATGCCACTGCATTATAGTGATGAAGACAATGAGTTTAGTTATTATAATTTTAATGAAGGACAATGGATGGACTACTCCGGAGGAATTATCTTTGGACATTGGTTCAATAAAAATTTAGGACTATTTGTAGAAGGGACATATAACAAATATTGGAACAGAACATGGCATGGTTTTAGTGCCGGTGTAAATTATAGAGTATTTTAAGGGATAGGAAAATGGCAAAAGAATTGAATGAAGAAACAAGCTTTAATGTTAGTATAAAAACTCTAGCAGGAATTGCAGTAGGTATTGCAACTGTTGTTGGTATGTGGTTCGCGCTTCAAGCAGATATTGAAGAAGCAAAGCAATTGCCTGTGCCACCCAATCCAGAAATATCACGTATGGAATATGACATGAAGGACCAACTCATTAGACAAACTATTCAAACTACGGCAGATGATGTTGCTGAAATAAAAGAAGACATCAAAAGGCTAGAAGATAAGATAGACAAACTTAGATAGGAGAAAGTTATGAAAAATACAACATGGAAATTATTTGCAGGATATATAATAGTATTGTTTTTATTGATAGTATGTGGTAGTGCAAATGCACAAACTATTAAGATAGGCGATGATTTAACAGTAGTTCATTTCAATGCAGGATGGAATTCAGCTAACGATGTAGAATGGTTTTCTAAATTAGGAGATGCTGAAAAAATGAATTGTGATATAGCAACAGATACAGAGGCACAGAAGAAGTATTCTGTAGTAGTTGTTCCAACAATTATTTTATTTAGTAACGGAGAAGAAGTAAAGAGATTCCAAGCAGATATTAGTTTTAAGATGGCAGCAACAAAAAAGGAAGTTCAAGGTGCCATAGACGAAGTATTAATGGACAGTTTCTAATATTTATATTAAAGAGGAAAATACAATGGGATTTAATGCACATAAATGGATAAAAGATTTCAAATTCAATAGATTGAATGAAATGGATAGAGACAGAGCCGGCAAACCAATCAAAGGATTTGTCCCAGGCGATATGTTTAGAAGTGATTTTGATTATGTAGGAATGTTAAGATATAGTGCTGAGATGGAGATACCAGAAGACTTAAGCCAATTATCAGATCCAGCATTTCTAGAAACTCTTAACGCTTTATTTGAGTCATATACAGATGTTAATTATCATACAGAAGCGCAAGACTTAGGTATCGCAATTGATTGGATCGAAGATGCAGTCAAAAATGATGATGTACAGAAAATGAGAATGGAACTAGATAGATCAACTGATTATTTAGAAGCTCATAAAAAGGCAGCAGCTAAAACATTAAAAGACTTTGTGAGATAATATGATGGGCATGTTTAATATATTTAAGAACAATAATGAATGGAATGAGAAGAATGTAGTAGGATTCATTGCATTCCTAGTAATGGTACTATTTGCCTTGTTAGACTTGTTTACAGGTTATTTGGGAAAGGACTTAGTAATCAATGAAACTATATATGACTCCTTCACACTTGTTGTATTAGGATGTTTCGGAATAGCAGGATTAGAAAAATTTGCAGGAAATAAAAAATGATCAAACTAAAAAACATACTAAAAGAACTTACCGATACTACTTTCAAAGGATCTGAAGTTATATCCCGGGTCAATAAAGAACAACCAGATTTATTTGGCAAACAATTATTTACTGATATACTTCCTAAAGGTTCGGCAAGCGAAGCTAAAGCAATAAAAGCTTTAAAAGATCATGATCGAAGTCCTATCAAAGCTAGAATGGGTCAATATGCTCCAATGTTTGTTCATATACAGTATCATGAATTTGAACATGAAGGACAAGAATATAGATTACATCAAACTCAATATTACAATTCTAACTTTAAAGACAAAGATCCTACTTTCAATCCTGGGGTAACTAAATTAGATTTAATGAAAATTAATCCTGATACTAAAGATTCTGAAGACGTAGGTGAAATGCTTGTTAAAACTGACGAGTATGTTAAAGATCTGAAACGTTTGAAAATTACTAAGAGGGCAATGTAATGATCAAACTAAAAGATATATTGTCTGAAAGCAACTTGACAGAAGCTAAATTTTACGTATCATATAACCCAGGTAGAGGAATGGGTAAAAAGGTAGTTAATAGTCCAGAATCTGATTATGAAGAACCAAGAGTTTTCAGAAACTATAATGAAGCCGAAAAATATGTTAAGAAAGCAAAAGGTAGTGGTGCATCACCAGGAAGAATAATTTCATATTGGGTATCAGATGTCGATAGTAATAGAATTGATAGGCTTGGAAAGATAGTAGAAGATACTGTAAACGAAGCACCAATCAAAGCTATCGATATTACATTTACAGATCGTGGTAGATTTTATAAAGTTGAAGTTGATGGACAACGAAGAGTTAAAGGATATGATGATTTAAGATCATCAGAAGAATCTCTATCTAACTTATTAGGATATGATATATCTTTAAGGTCCATGGATGATAGAGTGCTTGATAAAGCAATAACAGATTTAGAACAAAAAGGCATTGAGTTATCATATAATGATGCTTTTGATCCATCATAATGGCAAAGTTAAATACACTCGCATTTAGGAAGATTAAACAAAAGAAAAGGCCAGGCGTTCATTCTAAAAATAATACTTCCAATTCAAAAGCATCAAAGAACTACAAGAAAAAGTATAGAGGCCAAGGCAAATAAAGCTTCTCAAATATTTGTTAGTACGCTAAATTTTTCTTATATTTATATTAAATAAAAAGAAGATGGAGTTACTAGTGGAGAATTATCTAGACCTTACAATTGATGAAGTATATGATGTCATATCTAAAATCAATGTATGGCCGCCGAGTTTTGATAAAGGTAAAAAGATAAAGTTTTTGAATTCCATGATCAAATATTTCATTGAAAAAGAAGAATATGAAAAATGTGCAACCTTACAAGGAATCATCGATGGATTGGAGAATAGTAAGTCGACCGACAGACGTAGCTGAGTTGAGTATGACTGATCATCAAAATATATACTTAGTATATGTTCAAGATGATTTAGGCAACAACATAGAAGCAAAGATAGCATATGGTTTAGACCATAGAACAGAAGTTACAAAAGAGTTTATCTATAAGTATCAAGCTTATGGAATATTAAAAGTAGAGCATCAAGAATAGAGTTATGACAGAATACTGGACACAAACAACCACGTATGGAGATATCAGAATTATTTGGGAAATTACCAAGGCGTAGAAGAAAAAGAATGGAACTATACCTTATCAATGATGAGGTCAATTCATTTGATTATGCAATAGAAGCATTAACTTCATTACTACCTTTATGTAATACATTAAGAGCTCAGCAGATAGTACTTCTAACTGATGGTAGAGGAGAGTGCCAAATATATTCAGGCTTTGCTCCAGAGATATACATAATATACGCAAACTTTCAGAAATTAGGATTCAATGTAGAGATCCGACAATATAAACCAAAACGTAAATAATATGGACAAGAAACAATATACATATGATCAACTAACATTATTCCTTATGGTAATTAGTTTTGCCGGATTAGCATTAGCAGTTAGTATCAGATACGAAAATGATATGGAACGGTTTCAAAAAGAATTAGATTATAAACAACATCAAATTGATAGTTTAAGTTCTGAGATAGATACATTATTATGGAATCTAGAAATATGGGACTATAACATGTCAAAGAATTCATCACATCTTTTATCTGCAATCATGTTAGTTGAAAGTAGTAATAATGATTTAGCATATAATCCAAGTGAAGATGCAGTAGGATGTTTACAGATTAGAAAATGTATGGTAGATGATGTGAATAGAATATTAAGAAGGCAGGGCGAACCTATAAGATTTGCATACGATGATAGATGGATAAGGTATAAGTCTATTCAGATGTTTGATATTTATTGTAAACATTATAGATTATCATCTCCAGAAGAAATAGCTAGATGTTGGAATGGAGGTCCTAGAGGAATGCAAAATGAGGTTACAGCTAGATATTGGAAAAAGGTCCAGAAAAATTTGGATAGTTGATTAAATTTTAATATATTAAGAATATGAAAACAAATGTTATAGTAAAATTAGAAATAGAAGGATTACATAATTGGCCGGCAGCCGAAGCTGTATTTCCTGAAGTAGGCTTTTTATCACATATGCATAGACATAAGTGGTTCATAACAGCTAAAAAAGAAGTACATCATGATGATAGAGATGTAGAATTTATTATGTTCAAAAGAGACATTGAAGAATGGCTTGGTCATGAATATTACAATTTGAAATCTAGAACTCATGAATTTGGAGCCAAGTCATGTGAGATGTTGGCAAAAGAAATCTTTGAAGAGTTCAAATGTAATTATGTCTCGGTCTTTGAAGATAATGAAAATGGGGCAGAAGTATTTATTTAAACAAAAAGAAAACTATGAAAAGAGTATTATTAGCACTATTAGTCTTGCTTGGACTACAAACACAAGCACAAATCACATTGTGTGATTCAAACATGACCTACACAACAGGTTCACAGTATCAATTAGAAATAGCATTTCCGGTAACTGGAAATAGTTTGCCATTTATGGCTCCAATATATGCTGTAACTTATGGCGGTCAAACAATGTTAGGTGAAGATAGTTGTTTTAACCAACCATGTAATCATGTAGCATATAATTACAATCCAACTACAGGCATGCCGTATGATACGATTACAACATGTGTTAGTTATACCTTAACAGATTCGTTAGGTTATGTTGACACAATGAATTGTTGTTTCAATCAAGTATGGGATGGTCAGGCTTGGATGAGAATGATGATGGGCAATCCTGTTAGTATAAATGAGTTATCTATTAGCAAAATTAATGATAATAAGATGTATGACATGCTAGGAAGAGAAGTTATAACTCCAATCAGAGGTGTAATGTATATCAGAGACAATCAGAAGTTTATTATTGTTCGGTAGTAAGTATGATAAAGGTAAAATTATATGAATTAGATAAACATAGGAATGAATGTACATTCCGTCCATATATATGGGCACATAATGTTTTGAAAGATGTAGGAATTGAATTCACACGAGGAGATTCATATGATTATGCATGGGTTGCTCAAGCAAGCTTTCTAAATAAAAAAGTTTCATTACAAGAGTCAGTTGATAATGGATTAGAGTTCCTTTCGAAAATTACAGGCGATTATATGTTAATTGATGGTCAAGATTCAACATCATTGATGGGGTCATATGAAGTGTTTAAAGACTCTAATGCATTATTATTACTAAAAAATAGCTTATTGAAAGATAGGACGTTGTACAAATCCGGATTACAATTAGGGCGTTCATACTGGGGACCTGGTGAATATAAACTAAATGATTTTGATCAATATAATGATCGTATATTATTATCTGGGACTAATTGGATAGCAACACATTGGGCTGGAGTAAATGTACAGTGGTATGATTACTCTCGAACAAAAGAATATGATATATCTGCAATGTTTCAGTATCCTACTCTTTCAAAGAATTATGAACATGGACATTTACAAAGTCATTTCTATGACGAACACCGTAAACCTGTATTAGATGTACTAAATAAATTAGATAGTTCAATAAAGATTGCAAGACTACAAAATGGACAGAGAGTTTCTGCAGAAGAATATTACAAACGAATGTCATCAGCACGTATTTTATTAGCACCATTTGGTTATGGAGAGATGGCACCACGTGATTTGCAAGCAGCACAATTTGGAGCAGTATTAGTAAAACCTGATATGAGTTATATTGATACATGTTTAAACCCATTTGTTGATGGAGAAACATATATAGCATGTAATCATGATTATTCAGACCTTCAAGAAAAAGTTGAAGATATACTAGGAAATTACGACAAATATCAATATATTATAGAAAATGCGAGAAAGAAATTTTTAGAACTATATCGTCCTGAAAATATTGCATTACATGTATATGATATATTTAAAAATTTAAACGGAGTTACAACTAACTAAGGAGAGTATTATGAAAAATAAAGTAACACAAATCATGGATGAGTGGTATTCGGCCATGGAAAAAAATGGAATATCAGTTCAGCCAAAGGCATCTACCATATTAGGTACAATATTAACTAAACATTTGAATGAATCTAAATTAGATGCATATGAAAGATATATGAACACTCGTGCAGGAGATTTTGATGCATTTTGGAAATCATTGACAGCATCAGAAAAAGAATATGTAGAGTCGATGAAAGAAAAGGCTCGAGCAGAGTTTTATAACAGTCGTGGAATGGCTGATCATAGTTCAAAAGAATTATTAAAAGGATAAGATAATGCCATTCAAGCCAGGAGAGGGTAGACCACCAATGAACATATCAGAATCAGAGATTCGATATGCAATGGCTAATACTCAATCCTGTGCAGGTGCAGCTAGATTCTTGAAAGTATCGTATGAAGCATTTAGAAAGTATGCTAAATTATATACAGATTCGGAAACAGGTAAAACTCTATTTGAACTTCATAAGAATAAAGCAGGTAAAGGAATACCAAGAGCAACAAAGCCTAGATTAAGAGGTCATTATGGATTGCTAGACATATTGGAAGGCAAGTATCCTAACTATCCACATACTAGATTAAAAATAAGATTACTCAAAAATGCTATTTTAGAAGAACAATGTGATTCATGTGGCTATTGTGAAAGAAGAATATCTGACTATTCAGTTCCATTATTGTTAGACTGGATAGATGGTGATAGAACAAATCATATGAGAGATAATCTTAGACTATTATGTTACAATTGTTACTATCAGGAAGTAGGAAATCCATTAGGTGGTAGAATGAAAAATAGTTATTAAGAACTTGAACAGATAGCATACTTAGTTTCATATTTATAGATATATGAAACGGCTAATAATGATCTTAATCTTATGCACAGCATGTACGAAGGAGATCAATGACTTAGGCTATAGAGTATACACAATACCAAAAGGTGAACATAGCTCTGGTTCATATATAAATCATCCAACAAATTCTAAAATATCATTTGATTTCATATTAGATGATTCGGCTATATATACTAGCGAAATACCAGAGAACCAATATGATGTAAATAAGATATACGGCATGAGCGACTTTGGCCTGCGCCATCAAAAATATTCTATAAGATTAGGGTGGAGGTATATAAATGGAGAAATAGAATTATGTTGGTTAAGGCATGAAGATGGTAGACATAGTTCAGCAACAATAAGAACTATAGAACCAAATGAATCATATAATGCTATTATCAATATAACAACATTCTATTATGAAATAGTTATTGATGGCGATACTACATTGGTTAGGAGACGACCTAAAGGTAATTGGGGACTAGTCAGAAGATATTATTTATATCCTTATTTTGGTGGCAATGAATTTGCGCCCCATGATATAACAATTCAAATCAGAGAATAATATTGTGATTAGTTTCATGATTACATATTTATTGATATGGATGCGAAAAGGAGGGAAGTGGAAAAACTACTTTCTGACAAAAGGGAAATCGAACAAAAGATCGATGAACTTCAGCAAAAATGCAAACACGAAAAACAAGTTATAAAACAAGTAACAAATGAAAATAGTACATCAATAAGGTACGTTTGTGAAAGTTGTGGTCTTATTCTCGGGTGGCCGCCTAAACAACAAATAGAAGATTTCTTAAAATAGTTTAAACTTTTCTGGTAAAAGATTTGCCTATTACAAATATTTTTCTTATCTTTATATTAAATAAAAAGGTAGAAATTATGAGCAAAAGTAAATGGAAAGGATTGATCTTAATAACTAATCCAAATGGAAATAAGTAAAAAAGTTAGAAAAAAGCTTGAAAAAGATTTGCCTAATTGAAATATTTTACTTATCTTTATATATAATTAAAAAATAGAAAATAACCAGAAAATCACCAAATTATGAAAGAAAGAATTATTTATTTATCCGTAGAAGAAAAAAATGGAAAGTACATCTTAATAGATGTTAACGGAAAGGTCCGTAATGATATTTATGTTAGAGATATTATGTGTTCTCATTGTGTTGAGAATAATCAATGCATAGAATATGATACAGAGACAGGTAGGTCAAGACGTAAAGATATAGCATTATATAATGATATGAAACCTAGGGTAGAAGAAATAGCAAAAGCAGAACAATTAGAATCTGATCCAGTATTAGATTTCATCCATAACAAATCAGTAGACCTTCGTCCTAAGACATTGGTAATGCCTGATTTGAAATGGAAGTATCTAGTTAGATCTGCAATGAGAGGTAAGAATATTATGATGACCGGAGCAGCAGGTTGTGGTAAGACAATGGCCGCTAAAAGATTGGTAGAAGCATTAGATAGACCAGAGTTCTATTTCAATTTAGGAGCCACTCAAGATCCAAGAGGGACATTGATTGGTAACACCCATTTCAAGAAAGATGAGGGTACAATGTTTAGTGAGTCAATGTTTGTGAAAGCAATTCAAACTAAAGATGCCATTATATTATTAGATGAGATATCTAGAGCACATCCAGAAGCATGGAACATATTAATGACGGTATTGGATCAAGGTCAAAGGTATTTAAGATTAGATGAACATCAAGATGCACCAACCATTAAAGTAGCAGAAGGAGTTACATTTGTTGCCACTGCAAATATTGGTAATGAATATACCGCAACCAGAGCAATGGATAGAGCATTAGTAGATAGATTTATCATTGTTGAAATGGATACATTGAACAAAGAACAAGAGTCAGGATTGTTGAAAGATCTTCATCCAGGTGTGACTCAAGAGCAAGCTGATAATATTGCAGAGATTGCTTCAATGACTAGAAAAGAGGTTAAAGGAGATGCTCCTAGAATATCAAATTCAATTAGTACAAGGATTAGTGTTGAGATGGCAGGATTGTTAGAAGATGGATTTGATTTAGCAGAAGCAGCAGAGGTTTGTATTTATCCTTTCTTTGATGAAGATGGAGGAGTAGATAGTGAAAGAACCTTTATGAAGCAAGTAGTTCAAAAGTATTGTGGTAGTACAGAGGATGAAGATATTTTTAATGCAGAGGGTGTTGAAGAAGAAACAGAAATGAATAGCTAATTTGGTGATTAGTATAGGTTGGGAGGAAGAACAAAGATCGGCCGTACCGGAGTCGAGCCTCCCTTCCTTTTTAGAATGGACCAGTAGCTCAGCTGGATAGAGCATTAGCCTTCTAAGCTAACGGTCGAAGGTTCGAATCCTTCCTGGTTCACAAAAACAATAGATATGAATAGAGAATTTTATTTAGAAAAAGGTTTTAAGTTATATGCCATAATGGTTGCATCAGATAAATATACTCAAGGTATTGAGATAATGTATCCTAGCAATCCTATCAAATCAGATAATCAACCAGCCGTTTATATTTTAACAGACAAGGACGGTAAGTTGCTTAAGATAGGAGAGACCCAGAACCTAACTTCTAGATTCTATAAAGGTTATAGATGTGTAGTAAATACAACAAATAACAGGATTAGAGAACATGTAAGGGATGTTGAAAACATATGGGTATATGTATTACCATTACCTATAGTAAAAGAAAAGATATTAGGATACAAATGTGAAACATCATTTGTTAAAGGATTAGAGTATAATATGTTAAAAGAATATAAGGATAAGATAGGAGAAGTTCCTCCATTAAATGTATTCATAAAGTAAACTTTTTTGAAAAAAACCACCAAAAAGATTTGCCTATTACAGAAATATTTCTTATCTTTATATTATAAATAAAAAAGAAATAGATATGAGAAAAACCAGTTATTCAGATTCCAATTCAAGTTTTTGGTTAGATAATGATTTCTTCCAAGAAGATCAATATGATATTTTAGGAGAAGAGATTGCAAAGCCAAAAGGTAAGAATCCTATGAAGTTAGCAGGTTACCGAAGAGCAATTGGTAACTTTGTTAGAATTGTTACAGGAGAACCTATTCCAGTAAGATTCAATGCAAATGGTGATAGTTACACCGATGGTAAGACAGTTACCATTTCAGCATCATTGAAAGATAAAGATTTTGATCCAGCCGTTGGATTAGCATTACATGAAGGATCTCATATTAAATTGACCGATTTCAATACATTGAGAACATTGGAAGATTTTGTTAAGAATGATGATACATATCAGATTTGGTTAGCTGAGAAACATGGAGCAGTTGATAGTGAATTAGAAGAATTTGATAGATGGTGGGCATCTGGATATGTATTGCCTAAGTTAAGCAATCTTATTAATATTATTGAAGATAGAAGGATTGATGCTTGGGTATATAAAAATGCTCCAGGTTACAAAGGTTATTATCAAGCATTATATGATAAGTATTTCAATGCAAAGATTATTGATAAAGGTCTTAAGAGTGATGAGTATACAGATGCTGATTGGGATTCGTTCTTATTCCGTATTTGTAATTTAACTAATCCAAATCGTAGATTAGATGTATTAGGTTTAGATAAGATTTGGAAAATGATTGACCTTAAGAATATTGCAAGATTGAAGAACACCAATGAAGTTAGAGATTTGGCATATGAAGTCTTTAAAGTGATTGAAGAACAGATTCCTTCCTTAGGTTTGAATAAGAAAGGTAATGATTCAGAAGGACAATCATCAGATGGTAATATGAAAGAAGGTGAAGGCAATGGTGAAGGTACAGGAGAACATGGTAATATCAATGATGGTAGATCTGAAGATGATGGTTCTAAAGCAGATGGGGAAGAGGCTAAGAAAGGTAAAGGATCAAAAGGTGGTACTTTAGCTCCTAAAGGATTAGAAGAATTAAATGATCGTCAAGTAGAGCAACTTAAGAAAGCTATTAAGAAGCAGAATGATTTCCAAAATGAAGAAGTTAAGAAGACCGGTGTTAGTAAGAAGTTACAGAAGCAAATCAATTCAATGGAGGAGAGTGGTACCGAAATTAAGAATGTTGAATATGAACAAGATAATTATTGGTATGATGGTAAGTTGATGAAGGGAGTAGATGTAGCCGTTATTAAGAACTTCACTAAAGATTTAGTTGCTAATGTTGATTGTGGTATGTGGAATGGTCCGGACAATTATTGGTCCGATCGAGTAGTAGAAAGACAGAAGGAATGGGTCAATGAAGGTATTAGAAGAGGTATTGTTCTTGGTAAGAAATTGAAAGTGAGAGCAGAACAAAGAGATACTAAGTTCAATAGATTGAGATCTGGGAAGATTGATAAGCGTAGAATATCAAATGCAGGTTTTGGTATCGAGAATATATTTGCAAAAATAGAATCATTTGCTTATAATCCAGGTCTTATTCATATATCAATTGACAATAGTGGTTCAATGGGCGGAGATAGATTTGAAAATGCATTTACAACCGCTGTAGCAATTGCAAAGGCATGTAGCATGATTGAGAATATGGATTGTGTTATTAGTTTTAGAGCCGGTAGTTACTTTGCCGGAAATGATATGCCTGTGATGTTGATTGCATATGATAGTAGAAAGCATGGAATGAATCAAATTAAAAACTTATTACCATGTGTATGTATATCAGGAGTTACTCCAGAAGGATTATGTTTTGATGCAGTAATGAAAGAGATAGTAGATTCAGCAAAAGGCAAGGATGCTTATTTTGTTAACATGAGTGATGGAATGCCATATTACAATGGTTACCATGGTGCTTCCGCCCATAAACATACAAGAGAGCAAGTTAAGAAAATGACCAGAGAAGGTATTAAGGTTATTAGTTACTTCATTACAGGATCACATGGTATTAGTGATAGTGAGAAGAGTGCATTCAATTCAATGTATGGTAAAAATTCTCAATACATTGATACCAAGAAGATCAATGAAGTAGCAAAGTCAATGAATAGTAAATTTTTAGAAGTAGCATAAATTAATTAAATAAATAAAAACAGAAAATTATGAATAACAATTATCGATTAACAGTCCATTTAGCAAATCAGCCTAAGGTAGATACAAAAGCTCCTAAGGTAGTAAAAAAGAAAGGTCCTCAAAAGAGTGCAGTAGATTTAGCTAGAGAAGAGGCTGCCAAGCAAAAGTCTGGATTCAAATCTAGTGATGATGTAAAAGGTAGGTATAAAACTTATACAACATTATCATTCTATTGCAAGACAGAAGAAGAATGTATGGCTAAACTAAGTGATGTTAAATCTAGATTTGATATTGCAATTGGAAAGAATATGGACAAGCCATCATATGGAAAAGAATTATATAACATATCATTTGTAAATTAATATGAATATTACGGACGAAGGAAACAAGAGTGCGCCTAAAAAACATAAGTACGACAGAAGACGTGCTATGAAGGCAGAGTTATTGAAACGATCTAGAACTCATAAAGGTTATTGTAAATATATGATAACTATTGGAGAAAAGGATGGTACAATCCATAAACAACCAGTATATGGTAAGGATATGCAAGATGCATTATCCAGACTAATGAAAAAGGAACTTACAGTTAAGGTCGAAAGGAAGTTAGAAACCAATGTTGGATTTATATTCCTTGTATGGTTAGGAGTAATGGGAGCACCTGCTTTCTTTGCTGATACATCTTCTCCGTGGTTTTTGTTATATACATTTGGGTCAGTATTGTTATTAGCTACAGTTGCTGTGTTGTGGTACAGTCATGTTAACAAAGGCGATGAGTAAGTTTAAGAAAATAGAATTGACCATACAAGAGATATGGGATGCATGTAAGCCGAAAGTACAGAAGAACAAAAAGAAGTACAATCGCAAGAAGAAACATAAAAACAAAGACGATGCAGGACAATAACGACATACCAGAATATATGAAGTTCGTGATATTATGGGCAGTAGTATTATTTATGATATTCTTCACATCATGTAGTAAAGAGGATACATATATATTAGGCCATGACTTTGAAATAGATGCTAGATTGGATATTGATAACAATGGATATTATCATTTGGAATTAGGCCAAGATTGGCAAACATTGCATAGGATATCCGGACAAGTGTCTGAAGTAGCAAATGAATATGAGTTAACTAGAGTTGAATGGACAAGTAGTCATTATTGGCTCATAGGAGATACATTAGGTTATATTGTACATCAGA
>Ga0181422_1000080_pt1 | contig 28015 bp, 32 predicted proteins | sample 45SPOviralmetaG_FD_130147 | JGI IMG/M metagenome (GOLD analysis project Ga0181422, IMG submission 130147) | Marine viral communities from the oligotrophic San Pedro Time Series (SPOT) site, San Pedro Channel, CA, USA - 45 SPOT_SRF_2013-07-18 | ecosystem: Environmental > Aquatic > Marine > Strait...
TTTTTACAACTTTTTAATTACGTTTTGCTTTTTTCATTTCTAAAAAAAATTATACCAACACTTTTTCATATTTACTTTTTAAAACATTAAAATTATCCTAATATTAAGAACATTTATTTACTACCTTCTAGTTCACTAATAGCCTTCTTGAGTTTCTGGATTTGACGCGCCGACCTGAATGCAGAGTCCATGGCCTTCTTCTTGAGAGCAGTAATCTCTTCATATAGTGGCGTAGTCCAATATTGCGCGATGTCATTGACATCAACCCAGTCTTCCATCGCGTTAAGTTCTTCCCCGAGTTCTTGATTTTGCTTCCTCAGGCCGTCAACGCGTTCTCTGAGATCGTCGCGATCTTGTTTGAGTTCCTTGACTTGAGACCCTAGGGATTCACGATCATCCAGAAGTTCCTGATACACATCTGTGTCAGTGATCCAATCATCCCCCATGTTGTCCATCACATATTCAAGTGCGTCTTCCTTATGAACATAATTCTCGTCCTGATCGTCTTTGAGTTCCTTGATGAGTTGAAGATGCCGTGACCAGTCCTTACGTGGTACTCCATCATTCGCGACGGCGTTGCGGATGGGATTAGATCCGAACATCTTATTGAGCTCGTCAATGAACATATCAGTGGTCATAGTCATTTTGTAGTTCGCTTGAATATATATACTCTTTTTTGTAGTTTAAAGTTCTTTAAATAACGAGTTTCAAATTTTGGGAAAGAAATAATAAATATTCAAATGATTAATGAGTAAAGATTACATTGCTTAGCATAATAGTTCTTACTTGATAGTAAATGATCGTTAAACTGGTTCAATGGGTACTTATCTTTCGAAACTGGGTGATATGAATACTTGTTGTTGATGTCCCTGCATTCAAGAGCATTCTTACTGGGATCACGCATAAATTTAAAACCATTAGTACAAAAGACATACTTATTATCCTTCAAGATTTTTGTGAAATATGTAATAATATCTTCATCTGTCCAATGCTGTATAACATCTTTTATGATCACCAAATCATAGCCTGATGGAGACCAATTCGTGTCTACTACCTTACATTCAAAATTTACGTGCTCCTTTTTGTGATCTTTTAAATTCTTTTCTATAACAGAAGGCACGCAATCTATCCCAGTGTATTCATAGTTGCTCCAATCAATGAACTGGGAGAACTGCCAATCACCACAACCAATATCACAAATTGATTTTATCTTCTTGTCCTCATCATGTAATACATCTTCCAAAAAAGATATATACTTCTTATTATGCGTTGACATCTTTGATCCTGTGCCGCTGCCGATGCCCCAAATATTCTTATCATATATCTTTGTAAATTTATCTTCCATTTAATCTAAATCAAGATAATATTTTAAATACTAGGACATTGATTCATTTTTTGACGAATATAAAAGACCATTGACATTCTGCCTTCCCCTTCCATAGCATTATTACAATGAGCAATATGCGGATTGAATATCAAAAGATCGCCTTGTTCCACGTTCACTCCCAGCTGATACTCAGGAAAACAAAGTTCCCCACCTGTATATTCACCACACTTCTTCACAGTAAAACATGTCAATCCTTCCTTACAATCTCCTTTGTCTTGATGACAAGCAGTCCTAAAATCATGATTCAATGTAATTGTAGAGAACACTGAATCAGGAATAATAAAATCAACAGGTGAATCATTGTATACTTCCTTCTGCGCTGCATGATACTCAGGGAATCGATCACGATATAATGTATTTATATGAGAACATAAAGGAAATATACTCGGGTAATCGTCTAATATCTTCTTTGTATAATGAGTCAATCTACATGGATTATGTGGTGATTTATCAAATCCGCCAAGAGCGCTAGACATTACAGTATTAGATCGCGCACGTTTGGATATTCGCCCATCATTATATTTAAAGAAACTACTACTTTTTGAAGAACTCAATTCTTGTCCGCTGGCGGAACACAGCTCAGTTGGATATGCCTTCCAGTGTTCTTTCCCTTTTTTAAGACCCTCAATAGTAACACGACCTGCTGCATTCCCTCGGTTAACAGACTCTTGCTTTGACATCTTGACAATCCGATCACTAAATTCATACATACTATCAGGAATACAATTTTTAATAAAACAGAACACCAATGTACCATCTTCGTTAAATAAAGTAACATCTTGATCTATGATAATTTTTGTATCGTAAAATGTTCCAATTTCAATTTGTTTACTAGGATATGATATTAATTCCATTTTTATATTCTAACAGATAAAAAAGTTTAAATATTATCCTTTTTTTTATTATGATGACATGTAAGATTATTCATATTTTCTTTACGTGTCACCCAACGTAAATTCTCTAAACGGTTGTCGCCACGATTATGATTAATATGGTCTACTTCAGGTAAATTCAATGGATTTTCAATGAATGCCTCTGCAACCAATCTATGGACTCTCATATTTCGCACACGATCCTCATAATGAATCTTAACTTTGTAATACCAACCTTGTGATCCATGGGTCTGAGGTTTTAGGAATTTAGCACATCGCTTAGTATAAATGAGACCATTACTAAGGATTAAATATTTAGCACATTTGGGAACTTCCACGACTTTGACATCTGGATTTTCCGCAATGTACTCATACAAAAAAGACTTTTCATAAAAAGTATTCAACACATCAACTTCTTTCATTGATATGATAAGTGAGTAAAACTTTAAATGATTTGCGGCAACATCACAAATCACTAAAGGTAATCTATCCAAGGAAACGTATAATTCCTTTTTGCCGGACTACGGCTTCGCATTGATACATATTAAGAATGACCCCCGCCCGAGATCGTGAATAAGAGTGAATAACTTGACTTCCGGAAAGGAAATAACCGCATTTGCGGATACAACTTCAAAATGGTCGCTATGCCTCTATCCGCAGATAGATTATTGAAGAGGGAAGATGATGCCGCCATCTTCAATATCATTTGTCAAGATGTTCTTAAATAATTTGCTGAAATCCACTCTCATCTGTTAATACTTCATAATCTTCTTCTGGTAGTAGTGATCCATTTATATATTCTTCCATAGGTTCATTTATCGAGACAGGTGGCTCATAATCACCGTCGTCGCTACTATAATCCACCTCGTCTAGGAATGTACATAATATTGCCAATAAATCATATCGTTCGTGATCAATTAAAAATTGTTTTAATTCTTCCATTTTTAAATTAACCATATAAAAAAAAAAATCTTAATTAATTAAAATGAAAGAAGTTGCGTTGCTCGTCCCAATCTGTTCGTACAATAATCCTCAAGGAAAACTCAATGATCAACACTTTGTCAAAATATTCTTAGATACTCTACTCACACAAAAATATGATTACAAAATTAGAATTTATGTCGGTTACAATAATGATGATCCCATTTATAGTAATGTAGTCCATAGAGAATCCATACAAAATAGAATTAATGAAATAGAAAATATACACATCAGTTGGAAAGAATTTGGTGAAGAAATAAAAGGAAAACCCACTTGGATCTGGAATGCGCTTGCTCGCCATGCAATCGTCAATGGATATGAATACATGTATGCCTGCGGAGATGATATTTCATTTCCAAAAGACTCCGGCTGGATTGGTCGCATGATTAAGAAATTAAAATCAACCAAAAATATTGGGATCGCCGGCGGAGACTCAGGTAATCCTAATTTACCATTAACTCAATTTATGATCCACAAAAATCACTATGATTTATTTAGTTGGATCTTTCCACCCATGATTCACAATTGGTTTTGCGATAACTGGATCCAAGAAGTATACCCGAAAGCATACGTTCATTATATCCCAGATATCAAAGTATTAAATTGTGGTGGAGATCCTAGATATGTTCCCAAAGATGATCGCAAATTATGCGGCGCTCTTATAAGAAGATATAGACCTACTATTATTCATCGCTTGAGTCTGATTGAACCATAACACAATCTTCCCGAGGATACAATGTTTCAAGAAACTTAATCTGAGGACCTTGGATCTCACATTCAACTTTGTGTTCAAGGAATCTATCCTTAGGACAAGTATTATCTTCATGAGCAATACAACACATCAATTTTGTAATATCTACCTTTTTAAAATGTTTTTCCCCACAACCATCAAACATCTTTGCCCCTTCGCCTGTCCCAGATGCAGAGAATCCGCCCATTCTTTTAAAATGCTTCAATGTAAAGCCAGATGCCCCTTCATGGATTTGACGATGCGCCGGACAACGAATATAACTAAATTGATACTCATGTTTGGGAAATACAAACATCATTTCTGGACTACCAGCGATGCCCACATTCCCCTTTAATTCAGATGTAATCGTCCCCACATATTTACTCAAATATATATCGTCCGAATCCATATTTACAAATACTTTATCTTTTGATAATTTCACAAGAGCATTTCGCTTTTGTCCGATTCCCATAGGTTGTGGGATATACTTGTAATGGAACTTAGTTGGATATAATCCTTTTTGAATATCTTTGACTTCCGAACTACACAACATCGGTGGTGTCTTAGTTCCGTCTGATTTCCATGTATCTAATATAATCCAAGTCATTTTATCGCGGTCATAGTCCTGACCAACGATATTCATAATCATTAATTGAAGAAACTTTTTACGATCTGAAGTAAGTGGTGTGAGTATTGATACATTAGTCATTTAATATATATTGAGAAAAAAATATTTTAACTATTAATTAAAATACATTAATATAAAAATGGCAAAAAAATATGATAAAGTTGTAATTAAAACAAGCAGCAATCCCAAGAAAAAGTTAGATGCGGTCTTCAGTAATAGTAGTGGTGGAAGAACCAAGACAGTCTCGTTCGGCAGCAAAAATATGGACGACTACACCAAAACAAAGGACAAAGCACAAAGATCCCGCTATCGATCTCGCCATCGCAAGGATCTAAGTACTGGTGATCCTACAAGAGCAGGGTATTTGTCGTGGCATATTCTATGGGGAAATAGTACCAGTAGACGTGATAATATTTCTTCATACAAAAATAGATTTGGATTTAAATAATTTTATTGATAGTATATTATAATGATCCATACATCTCATTCTCGTAAAGATCTATTAGAACTTTGTGATATCTTTAATATTCGTGTGGAGGATAAATTTAACTGTTCTAAAAAACAATTATCAGAGGGTATGTGGGACACTATTAATTCCACAAAAAAATTAGTTCCAGATGATAAAAATTATCATTTGAAATCAAAAAAAGATTTAATTGAATATCTTAAATTACCACATCAGACAAAATCATTAAGTATCAGTGATAAACAAGAGATCATTAAATATTGCCGACAGATCATATTTTACTGTGATAATAACTATACTCTAGAACCACACTTTGATAGTATACAACATCTTGAAACAATCGCGATTTATATTTCTAATTTTGGAGATATCAGCACAGTTAGAAGGGCGCTCGCAAAATTAAAATTAGACAAACAGATTGCATGCCCTGATCCCATAATTTCAGCCAGAGTTCTTAAAGAATTAGAAAAACAAAAGAGATTGAAATGTTGTGAAATGAATTCTCTTCGTGTTAAAAAAGGTAAAATAATAGTTAAGTTTGATTAATCATTATTTTTTTCCCAAAATTTGAAACTCTGTTTGAAAGAACAATCAAATTAAAAAAAAGAGTAATACAAATACAAAATGAGTTGCGCAGTCCATGTCGTTGATACTGAGAAGGAGAAGTACACTTCACTTTACATCAAGTGGAATGATCTAAACAATGAGAACAAGAAACTCAAGGAGGAACTTGATGTCTGGGTAAATCCCACTGGAGATGTTGTGATGAATCGGGAAGCAATGATGCTTTATGAAGCATCACAAGAAGAAAACAAGGAACTCAAAGAAAAGATGGAAGCGCAGAGCAGCGTGACGCGCAGCGTGGTATCGGCGCTAAAAAAGGAACTAGCGGACGCACGTAAACTCCATTCATCACAAATTGATATTCTTGATGAGAACAAGAAACTCAAGGAAGAAGTCAAGGAACTGAAAGAAGAAGATGGCGAAAATGGTAAAGTCATTATCTTTCTAAAAGCGGAATGCTGTGCGGGAGGTTGGGCTGGTAGGGACAATGACCCACATGAGTTCGCTAATGATGTAAAACAATATTTTAAGGAATACAAAAAAACACACAAGATTGAAAATGTAGAAGAACTATATAAGGAATGGGCGGAGTGGTCGTGTATTGAAGACCAACTAAATCCTTGTGAATATTAAAACCAACTGTTCTTGATTTGATTTTCCTGTACCGTTTCAATATGAATAATCTTTTGTCTTAAAAGACCTAATGTTGATGCATAGGTCATTACTGTATTTTCCATTTTTTTTTGATTATCATTGATCTTATTTATGGTCGCGATAATATATTCCTGTTGCTCCATTATTTTACGTAACATTACAATATTTTGTTTCGCTTCTATCGCAGGCATTTTACTGAATATTTTGATTTTAAAATTATCCGTTCAAATTTATTTAAACATATCTTCCTAAATTATAGTATAATAATATGAATACAGAAGTAACAACATTGGTTGAAGACCTACAACTAAGACTCCAAGAAACAGAAGATGACCTTGAATATTTCCAAGGCAAATGCGCTCTCCTTGAAGAGCAACTAATTAAAAAAGAAGAATTAAATTGGTTGAAACTAATTTTTGAAGATAAATCCTTTATTATCGTTGGTCAAAATAAAGACGATGATGTTAATATTGATTACCTCAATGAAAGATATGCCTATGGATTTCCTTTAAAAACAATTAAATTTATTGGAACATCCCATTGAGTGCATGACTCCATATATCATTGGGATCAGGTTGTCCCACCGCTCGACGAATAGTCTGTGTATTAAGAGCAAGTTTCCTTTGTTCTTCCTGAATTGCTTTCTTCTCTGCTTTTTCTTTCTTCCTTTTTTGATCGTATAATTGTATTGCTTCATACTGTGATTTAATTAAATCGTCCTTTGTAAATAATTGTTCTTGTGTTGGCGCGGATTTCTTAGGTTGTATATCCTTTTCCAATGATTTCTGTTGTCTCTTTTCAGCAACAGACTTCGCCCTCGCCGCCTGAAGTTTAGCCAGATGCTCCGGTGAAAGTTTCTTTTTTGGTCGTGCTGCTTTTGCTTCCGCTTTCTTCCGTTCACGCTCCAATATCTTCTCTTGTTTTAACATTTCCTTTTCTTCTATTTTTTGCTGTTTCACCAGTTCTCTAATTTTCCTTTTTTCATCTAACATTTCTTCTCGTGTCCTTTTTACCGCCTTCACTTTAGGAGTAGAAAATACATCGTCCATATCTAACTTCTCTTTTGTAGCAACTATCTGGATTGGTTCTTCTTCTTCTTCTTCTGGCAATAATTCATCATCTTCGCCTTCTTCCACTTCTCTAACTGCTTCATCTATATTATCTGGGATATGATCGTTGATTGCTGGTTCCTCAGGTTGTGGTGGTGGTGCGATCATGTCTGGTAAATAATCCGCCATTTATGATAATTATTATATTTTATTTTTCATTTTACAAAAATTTTAGGATTTTTTACGAATGTGGAAATTTATTTGTGTTGTTCCAATTAAGTCCGTACAAAATTGTTCATTAACATCTACAAGATCTATTGATAAATCAGATAACATTAAATTATCAGGATTATTACAATCCACGTAAACCCTTTCATGTGGTTCATAATAAAGATTACCTAATTGTGAATTAGCACTATCAAATCGCGGACAAGCATAAATAATTTTACTAATAGATCCTTTATTAGCATTATATGAACTCTGCTGAAGACCATTAAACCTTACAAACATATTCTTTAATTGTAGTAATGATGGGACTGTATCACTATCAAATACAACATCATTAGTAAGACTTGTCGGCGCTGTATTTACACTTTCCCTTACAAGATTACTATTAAAACCAAGTTCCTGTGATACATCACTTGAAAGCATGTCACCAGTTTCATAGTTAGTTCCCGGACCCAATACCAATACCCAGTTACGCGCCTGACCTCCAGATGCATTGATCTTAGCATACGACGGAGCCGCGCTAAAATCGGTCGAGAGTGGTGGTTTTAATACTCCAGTGGTCGCGGCAACACCTTCCCGACTTTCAATCAAAAAGTTCTGTTGTTCCATCTCGGTTGTCGCGCCAGCAATACTTGCGACCCCTTCATATCCATATAATCTCTGATCTGTAGCAGCCACTTTAGTTGTCTGGTCGCTGTCAAACTGCTTGATGGTGACTGCCGACCCCACCTCATTTGCTAATTCTATTTTAAGATATAATAGATCGCAAGCAAGATTCATTGGTTTAATCGCGCCCTTTGAACTATCTAAGATCGTCAAAGCATTCCCAGTAGTTGTTTCAATGAACTCAACCTTTAATTCTTCTCCAAATCTTGTAAATCTTATAGAACTGTATTGTCCGCTTGCTTTACCAAAAGATCCATTCGGTGGGATGGACGCAGGAGTATATGAAGCAGTTGGTATTTGTCCCATAGCAGTATCAATATTTGTCGTAGTAGTATAGGATTGACGGAAACTATATTCAGTAGTAGTATTAGCATCATCTCTAGCACAATGAAAAGAAAAATCATAAAATTCATCATAGAAATTTGCGGTCTGATCCGCCAGTCCAGAGTTAGCATTGAAATCTTCGGGACATGGTCTGTCTTCTGGGAAGTTTCTTACTAATCCAATCTTAAAGTTGTCAGTTGCCCCTGCGAATGATACTTCACATACTCCGCTCGTAGATGATAATGGGTGACTCATAAATGTTGCTGTATTAAGTCCAGCCTTCGCTGTCATCGTCTGAGTTCCAGAATCGTAATCAAAATCCCCAGTTTTGTTTTCCGGACCTTTTCCATAGGTTTCTATAAGTTGTCCGAACGGCACATCATTATTATCATTTACAGTAGCGGTAGGAATAAGTGATGTCTTTACATCAGTACTTGAAGCATTTTGTGAAAACGTAAATTCAAATCCATTGAAATCACCGTTGCTGTCGGATTGCGCGACACACAGTACCCGATCCATATTAGAATATGTCTGCGTCGCGACTTTATTTAATTCCGTCTGGATTACGTTGGCAAGCGTATCAGGAGTATAACTACCTGCCGGAATATTCGCGTAGACCACTACATTCTTGGACTCCGAAGATTCAAGTGTCTGACCAGCAGTTAGTTCATTACCCCAGTATAGACCTACACGAAATCCACGTTCGTCGACGACAAGGTTTCCATCGCGTTCACATTTAATTGATACGACTGCTATTTCACTATCCGCCTCAACGATTAGTGGAGATCGCATATGATTCACATAACTAAATGGTTTCTCTATACCAATACTGGCCGTACCAGCATCATCAAATTCTTGTTGTCTTGAGGACGTTATTAGAAGTGACATTTATTAACTGATTTTATAAAAATTTTGATATACAAAAAAATATATTTACATATCATAAATGCCACCTAAAAAATCAAAAACCATGAAACCGGTTGACTTAGTCTCCGATCCGCATGCATCGCAACATGATGTAATCGCCACCATTGATGTTCATAAAAAAGTAACGGAAAAAGAAGTATTTGATAAAGTGGTCGTCAAAAAAGGTAAGAAGAAGAAAACTAATAAAGAAGTTTAAATTCCAAGTTGTGTTCGGCGTCGCTCTAGTCTCTCCATCTCCTCCATCGCTTGTTGGACTTCCCCTCCCAAAACATCAAGGATCTCTTGAGTACTCGGTATACTAGATAGTCCCAGTTGTGAATTTGTAACTCCCATCATCTTCGGCAATTCAACCGCCTGTATCACACGAAGATTTTTGAAGTACGCCGAACTGAAACGATGATCGCCAAGACTACACCTACACATGAAACAATGTTGACCTTGTCCGTCTACAAAGGCGGAACGACCCTCTTGATAAATAGCTCTTATTCTTTCAAGATGATGTTTTTGACAACAAGAATGGCCGTTTTCACAAGTGACCATCTTGTCGCTGTCGATCTTTTCCATACAAACATGACACTCCAATTGTGTCCATGTCGGATCCTTGTAGCGTTTAGTGAAGGTATTGATGTCGGTAGTAATCACCATTTGTGAGTTTGTTTTAGTTTGATTGTTCTTTCAAACAGAGTTTCAAATTTTGGGAAAGATTTAAGCATCAAGATCATATACTTCTTCTGTGATATTACTTGACTGGGTACTATCTAAACTATCTAAACTATCCAAACTAGAAGAATTAACCATTTTCATAATCTTTAAAATTTCTTCGGCACGTTTATTTCCCGCCACTTTCTTGCGCATCTCCACAACCTGATTATTTAATTGAATATTAAGTTCACGAAGATCATTCCATTCAGACCGACTGACTGCATCGTCAGCCTTTTTACTCTTTTGTTCTAATTGCCCCATTGTATCCATTAATTTTCTATTGACCCTTCGTGAACTTTCTAATGCTTCTTCACGATCTTGGTCTAACTCCTTCCATAGTTGTTCTCTTAATTCATCACGATATACTGTATTTGTATACTCTTTATAATTTCGCTCAGAATTTTCATGAAGTTCTAATTTTTTTTTTAATGTTTTATTTTCAATTCTTAATTGCGCATTACAATCCATATTAATGAATGCATCTTGTATGACCCTTACAGAAGTTTTCCTATTTTCTTCAGAAAACCACTTTGTTAGAACTTTCTTCACATCGCGCTTCAAGTTCTTCTGTTTGTCTGTCAATGGTTCGTTTGTATTGTACGAAAATTCCCCTTTCAGTCCCAGATCCAAAATACGAATTGCCACAGCATCAATCACTTCTTTGTCTTTCATTGAATTAATATAAATTTTATTCTTTAAATGTTTTTTACATTTCAATATCTTTTCCTACATTCAAGATGTCGGTGTAAATTAGGTCGTTTTTTGCCCTCTTTTTTGCCCTATAATGTAAAAAAACCTCTCAGAATGTTAAATAAGAGGTCTAAAATGTAAATTAGACGCTTCAAATGTAAATTAAACGTCCCAAATGTAAGAGTTAATAGTGTATATTATTCAATATGAAAGTAAATTGTGAGCGTTTAAAAGGTAAAGATAGATAAAACACCAATATAGATAATTTTGTTGTGAAAGTATTTTATAAAAAAAAAAGTGAAAGAAGAATAATGGTTGTTCATACTGGGAAGTTTGTGTGAAGTTTTTACTACTTCGGTGTTTTACTTTGTTTTACTTTGTGAAGAGATATTTTGCCTTTTAAATTTTACACCGTGCCTTTGTGAAACTAACATTTGGAGCTCTTTTTTTACACAATTGCCCTCTTTTTAACATTTCAGCCCTCTTTTTTAACATAATTGAGCTATTTTAAGAACGTTTTTACACCCAAATTAACTTTTAACATTTAAGAATATAATGTTGATAAAATATAAAATGAACTTTCAAGAACTACTCGCAAATAAACAACTGATAAAACACTTTACTGATTACCTTGACGAACAAAGACCGAAAAGGAAAACATCAACGAATGCAAATTATGCTCTTAGATTACAAGGAGTGGTGAAGAAATTATCCTTTACAGTTCCTGAAGACTTTTCAAAATATGATGAAATTATTGAATCTCTTAAAGATAGACCAGTAACAACACGTGCTAATACAATAACTGCTGTGATGGACTATTTAGATATACTGGACGCCGAAAAACATAAACAAGTGATCAAAGACTTTAAAAAAATAAGAGATATTAATTTAACTATTTATCAGAAAAACCATTCTCAAACTGCTTATACTGCGACACAAAAAAGTAATGTAATATCATACGATGAATTACTATCATATTATGAATTAATAAAAGACATTGTTAAACAAAAAAAGTATGAAGAAAGTGAAATCAAATGGCAGACGTCCCTAGGTGCTGCGAGTTTCCCTGCGATAGATTATTTAAACGCACGATTACTACTACGTCTCTACCTGATGCATCCGTCGAGGAATGAGTATGCTGATCTCGTAATGATAAAGGTTAAAGATTTTAAGAAAATAGAACACCCAATGAAGAACTATCTTGTATTTTCGGATAGAACACCTTGTTTCCTATCTATTAATATTTACAAGACTATGGATAAGTATGGAGAGAAACGTATACCTATCAAAGATAAAGAATTAATTAAGTGGATTAGATTTCATAAAAATAAGTTCGGTTATCAAGAACAGATGTTTTATCAGCAAAACGGAGTTGGATATAATCCTTTGAAGATGACTCAAGTATTGACTGTATTATCAAAAAGGCATCTAAATAAATCAATCAGCAGTACGATGATGTATAAAATTATCATTAAAGAATTATCTGATAAATACAATAAAGCACTAGATGAATATGATATAGAAAATATAGAGAAGTACCAAGAGGATCTTAGAAATTTTGCGAAGACCAGAGGTCATACCTTGGGAACTCAACAAGCAATTTACTCAGATAATTAATATTTCATTAGGATAATTTTTATATGTATAATATGTAAAAATGCCAATCAAAAACGGAGATAAAGTATACTTCAAAATAAAATCTGGAGCAATCAAAACCGGAATATATGATAGTAAAACTAAGATGGTGATGATGTCCGGTGGTAAGAAAGCGATGCCTCCCAAGAAAGCGATGTTTCACACGCGTGCATCTGCTATGAAAGCACCATTTGTAGATTTACGTGATAAAGCGCCAGAACTAGGATCTATGCCGTCAACGCCGAAACCTAAGAAATCAAAAAACGCGAAGGAAAAGGCAACGCCAACAAAGACGCCTACTGAAGAATTATCAGATGAAGCAAAAGAGAAAAAAGAAGATTTCTTAAAATATGGTCAAGGCGTTGGTAAGAGAGTATCATTTAGAGGTAAAGTTAATAAATCAAATCCCGAAAAAACAAGGATCACTGTGGGTGTCATTGAAGGATTTACAAATAAAGGTATTGTTGTCAGAGCAGAGAAAGGTAAAGTCAGTAAAGAAGGGGCAGATCGTAAAATAGGTACTGTAAATTATTCTCGCAGTCAAATTGTATGGACACCAACATCAGGAACTACCAAGAAAGTTGTATCTTGGAGCACGGCAAAGCGAGGCCCCGATTCAGGCGGTAAAGGTGGGAAAATTATATTAGATACAATTGGTGGATAAGAAATAATACTCACATAAAAATAATATGTTTTTTTAATATAAATATGGAAAGTTCACCTCCACAAATTGTTCCTGTTAGAGACCCAGAAGCACTACCTGATACGAAAGGACTTCCACCAGTTCACCCACACCTACCCCAGATATCGGGTCATGGTGGTGGTGCTTGCGTACTAATGATCAGTCCTGTGAAAACTGGTAAGAGTACGATTGTAAGTAATTTACTATTAAATAAAGATTTTTACGACGGACAGGAAAGGTTTGATTCCGTCCATGTGATTTCTAATACAATCGCAAATGATGTGACATCGCGTTTTTTAAAGAAAGCATTTGATGTATATGATATGTACAAGGATAGTATAGTAGATGGTATAGTGGAACGGCAGAAGTCATTTGAAAAGGAGGATCAGCCGGAGATCGCCGTGGTCATAGATGATTGTTTGGGATCAATAAAACGTGAGGCGAAGATAAATCATTTATGTAGTCGTTTCAGACATTTTAATATAAAGTTATTGATTATAAGTTCACAAAATTTTAGGAATTGTAGTCCAGTAATTAGACAGAATGCGACTAATGTAATTATTGGATCACCTTTTCCAAATCGCAAAGAGTTATTTAAAGTGGCGGAAGAGTATGGAGATTTATTTGGAGGTCCCGACGCATGGATAAATTTATATAAGTATGCGACACCAGATAGATATAATTTTATTCATATGGATTTACAGAGTAATCCTCCAAAGATGTATAAGAATTTTGATGAACTAATTGCGGAAGGGGAAAATACAAAAGTTCCTGTACGAAATACAAAGATTCCCGAAGATAAATTATTATTAAAACAAGAAGAAGAAAATGTTAATCAGTAATAAAATGGACGGTCTAGAAATTTCAAGAACAGTTGAAACTGGTAGAGCGCAAACGCAAGCAGCGGAACAACAACGATTTGACAGACAGCAACGTATCCAAGATATACTGGATAAACGTGATCAAGATTTGAAGAATGCATCTGATAAAAAGGATTCTGACTATGATACGGATTGGACGCAAGGTGCTATCACCGGTGGAGAGACGGCATTTAGATTTGTTGGTGGTCGTCAAACACCAATGGGAATTACTGCTCTTCGTGCGATCAAAGGTGGTGTTGATGATTTAGTAGGGGCAGTGGGTGCTAAGATTTCAGGTGATCCATCGGCACAACCTCTTCCATCTCGTAATATAGTTGAAGCACCGAGCGATGCTGAGGCAGAAGCGGTACAAAGACGTGCTGTAAGAGTTGCGGCAGCAGGAGGTTCTCTGCGTGGCGGACGACAGATTCTTCCAGCACAGGTAGATGCTCCGCTGGGGACACAGGTGGCGGAAGGGAATAGAATGCGTGCCTTGGGACAGCAGAGAAATGTAGACATTACTGGTGGAGCGCAAAGAGCAACTCAAGATGAGGCAATGGCGATCGCTCGACGAAATGCTCCTACTGAAACCAAGACATGGAAGGCTGGAAGTGGATTGATCGCAACGGATGTAGTTGCTTCAAATCCGGAAGAACTACAGCAAAGCAAACCTGCGCGAAATGCTGTAATTACGGAACAGATCGCAAATAAGGAAACCGCAACTGGACAACTAACTACAAAGTTAGGGAAAGTCCAAGATATTTTAAATCACCCAGTTTCAAAGGTCGCTGGTAAGGTTTACGGAAATATCCAAGGTGGAGAAGATATATATGATTTCTTTAAACATAAAGATCAGTTTGATCCCAAGGGTCCCGGTGGGGAAGCGATGTATGCATCTCATATTTTGGATTCACTTGGTACTGTATCAGATCTGATAGGTACATTTGTTCCCGGTGCTGAAGAGTTAGGGGCAGTATTGAACGTTGGTGCTGATGTTGCTAAGGACGTCGGACAATATCAAAAGGATAGTGCGAATTCATCTGGTATAAGTGCCTCCGCGACTGCTGCTGTGAGTGCTGTAAATGCGGCACCACAGATAATTACTCCTGCTTTACAGACGGCTGGATTGGTTGCATCGGCGTCTCGTCATATCCAGAACCAGAGTTCTGTTGGTGCTTTTTAATGATATTTTTTTTTATTAATGTTTTGAATTTTAAATATAGTAAAGTAATAAAATATATTTATGCCATCACCTTCGTTTTTCACATCTGAAAATAAAATTCCCATCGCGCAGAAAAAGATTTCTGTTCGTGCTGAAAATGGACTTGAATATTCTTTAGGTCAAAAAATTGACTTTGTAATTCCCGGTGGGATTGGATACATGATGCCTTCGGAGACATACCTAAGATTTGATGTAAAAATTAAATTACCGACGACTGCATCTGTATCTGGAACTTTTACGAGATTGGCGCTTGATCATGAGACTGGCGCAAATGTTTTAATTAGAGATATTCGCATTAGTTCTGGTGGAGCTCAAAATGTTGTTCTTGAAGAAATCCAGAATGCTAATATTCTTACTTGTCTAAAATATGATTATGAAACTAATGATACATTAAAGTCTAAGCGTGCTGTCACGGAAGGTTGCCTAGATCAAGATCCCAAATGTCGTGGTACTATGGGTGGGACTAAATCGGTGGGTAAGAATACTACTTCTAATCCATACTATTCCGAGAACAAGGAAATTTCTGCTGGGAAGGGGACTGCCGACGGACGTGGAATTGAGAATTTTGAGACGGTTAAGGCGCTATTGAAGATCCCCGGTGGAATCTTTGGAAACGACAAGGTTTACCCACTTCAGTTGACGGACGGACTCCGTATTGAAATCTTACTGGAACAACCGAATCGTGTATTCCGTCAAACCGAAAGTGTTATCCGCGATAAAAATATTATGTCAAATCCTGTATTCCATTCAGTTGATGGTGACTTTAATAATCCTACTGCGTGGGGAACTGCGGCGGCCGGAGCGGCAAATGTGACAACTACAGTTTACCTTGATCGTGCTAATAACCAGACTGGTATAGAGAACTGCCCTTTTACGATTGGTGAAGAGATTTCTTTTTACAATCCTAAAACTGGCGTAGATGTCGGTGATAAGTTGACATCTGATACGGGGACGGTCACTGGGTGTGTCATCAAAGACATTACATTTGATGGAAGCAAGAATGATGGTGCTGGACTTACTCTGCTCACGTTTGAAGGAAATTGTACTTACACTGGTGGTTCGGCATCAATTGTGAATGGTGGAGACTGGCATGTTTATTCTCGTGCTGTTGAAGCAGCGACTTCATATGATCCGACACTTACAATTGACAATGTTGAACTTCTTGTCCAGCAAGTCCAGATGCCTCAAGGATACACACAGAAAATGATGTCAATGCTAAAGGCAGGTGGGCAACTCAGATATGATTTCTTATCTTACACCAATTACAAGTATTCACAGCAATCCTCGGATCGTGTTGCTAATATTCGTTTACCTCTTGTTGAAAGTCGTGCGAAGTCTATTCTTGCTATTCCAACGGATGCAACGGTTCTTTCCACTAAGAAGGCAATTGAAGCAACTGATACTTATGTAATCAATAATGTCGTCAATGATTGTGGGGGAACTCAGGGCGGAACGGTATATGCTATGAATCGCTCGACGAGAGGTGGACTTGTAGGAATTACTGACAATGCTACTGACTATCAGTTTGTATATGCTGGTAAACTGAATCCTTCAAGAAAAGTACCACTTGATCGTGTATCGGTTAATGTATCTGGTAATCTTGCTTTGAATCAGCAGTGGTGTATTGAGGCTGAAAAGGCATTATATATGGCGGGAATTGATTGTTTATCATTCCTTAAGTATCAAGATAATTTCTTTATCGGTCGGGCATTAAGTCTTTCAAACGGAGTTTATGATGCTAGAGGACGTGATTTCAATTTACAGATTGAATATACTGGAGATCGTCCACCGACGCAACCGAAACTTTGGAATTGTTATTGTGCTCATCTAAGATCCATTGTTGTGAAAGGAGATCAAATTTCTGTAGAGGTCTGAATAAAAATATTTTTTTACCTATAATATTAAAAAGTTTTACATAAATAAATGTCAAGCAGCAGAAAAAATCTTGAAATCACTTCATCTAATCACACCTCCACCGGTGTGGTTTCATTTAAATCTGGTAATCCTGTATTACAGTTTATTATTGGCGAATCGGACATGACCCTTATTGGGTCATCTATTCGTCTTTGCGGACAGTTTAGAGTCCGTGGTAATTCTAGTTCGGCGAATACTATTCCGCAGAACGCATCTAACCTACGTATCTCTGAGCAGTTGGGTATGTTTTCTATTGTTGATCAGTTGGTCATCAAATCACAGGCGACTCACCAAGTAATTGAGGAAATTAAGAACTATCAACATTTCATGGCGGCGTATCTTCCTACTACTACATCAATGAATGATAATATAACTCATCTTTCACAGCAAGCGCTTGTTCTTCCTAATTACCAAGCGCATAAAAGAAGTGTTGTGGATATTGTTACTGGTAATACTTCTGCGGCAAAAGCAGGAAACTCTTTCTGTATTCATCTTCCTTGTGGATTATTTAACGGACAGAATCCTATTCCCCTGATGCAAAATGCGCAAGGTGGTCTTGGTGGTCTATTGGTTGAGATTCATTTAAGTCCGGACAGCAATGTATTGTTTGGTCAGGACGGTACTTCTTCTGAAATGACGGAAGCATTCTATGAATTAAGTAATGTATACTTAACTGCCGAGGCGGTCGCAAATGCTCCTGCTTCCACGAATACTTTTGAATTCAATAGTATCTCTTCTTACTACACTACATTCAATTCTGCTAATGCTATTATTAATTTTAATCTTGGACTTTCGCGAGTTCTCGGTGTATTTGGTAATATTACTTCGGCATCTATGATTAATACTGTTACTGCTAATGGACTCGCTGCTAATTATCCAGTAAATTCGGATGGATCGGTTGCTACAATTAATCAGTTGTTTTTCCTGAAAGGTGGTGAAAAGTTCCCTATTGAATACAATATCAATTCTCTACAGCGAAGTGATGCAACGGATCAATCAGCAGATGCTCAGATCCAGCAAGAATTTATGAATGCGATTCAAAAGTTCAATGCTATTAATCGTACTATGGTTAAGGCAACGACTACGGAAGTGGTTGCTGCGGATCCTACTGGTGCGATGAATACTCGTGTGAATGGTGGCTTGGTCGTAGGTATTGGCTGTGCCTATGATGTTATATCTGGGAACGGCGTTGATTTCTCTTCACAGAACTTTGGGATCCAGATGGAGACTGGTATTACTACTGATTCTCCGCAGGCACTATACCTTTTTGTTCATTCTAAGCAGACTTTAATGTTTAGTCAAAATGGTATTCGTGTTGTAAAATAAGGATAATATTTAAACTTTTTTTCTTAATAATATATAAAATGGTATTTAGTTTCATAACTCTCACAAATGTTGGTTATTTAGATTATACACGAAATATGATAAAGTCATTAGAGAACTGTAAGTGTTCTCACAAATTAAAAGTATATTGTTCTGGTCAAGAGTGTTATGATAATTTAGACTATGATAATAAAGTATTATTGGAAGTTGATGCTCCTGACGACCAGCAGGTGTTCCGACAAGGTGATTGGAATAAAATAGTATTACAGAAATTTAGATGTATCTGTAAAGAATTTGAAGAAGGGAATGATGTATTGTTTAGTGATGGAGATATTGTTTGGTTGAATGACAGATTTATCCGTGATATTCCTAACCGAGTAGATGAGAATGATTTACTATTTCAAAATGATAAGATGCATGACGAAGACCCTTCCGAGATATGTACTGGGATCATATATGCTAAGTGTAATGATAATAACAAGAAATTATTTAGTTTAACGGACGAACAGATCGATCACATGAAGTGCGATCAGATATATATTAATGAATTAAAAGATGAATTGAACTTTGAGAGACTACCATTGAGATTATATCCAAATGGTAATTATTGGAGTAAAGTTGCGACACCAAAGAAGTATTGTATTCATTTTAATTACTTACAAGGCGATCAAAAAAAAGAAGTTATGAAGAATTCTGGGAATTGGTTTCTTTAAATTTATAGAGTTTTAAGTTTTTTTCTAATCTTTCATTTTCAATACATCTTAGTTTTCTTCTATGAATACCAAGTTTGTGCCACGTGGTATTTATCTTGTTACGAGTTCTTATGTGGTGTTGATTTGCGATATGAAATCTAAGTATTTGGTAAAAATATCTCATTACTCTTATATTTAAGAATATAATATTTAAATATATATAAATGAAATTTGTAATCCCATCATATAAACGTTGTGAAAAAGTTAAAAGTGAGACGCTTGCGTTTTTAGAAAGACATAAAGTTCCTTTGGACGACATCTGGCTGGTTGTTCGTGAGGACGATCCGCAATTAGAAGAGTATGGAAAGATTAAAGTAAATCATTTAGTATTGGAGGAGAAGGGTATTGGTAAGACCCATAATGGAATTACAAACTTCTTTGATGAAGGTGAGCAACTCATAGAAATAGATGATGATTTAATAGATTTATGTGATAAAGAACGTAAACCTATTGAAAACTTTTTGGAAATATGTGATACAATATTTCAAAAATTAGACGAAGAAAAATTATCCTATTGTGGGACTTACAGTGTAAATAATCCAATGTTTATGAGTTCCTGTAAGGAATATACAACTGATCTAAGATATTGTTTAGGTTGTCTAAGGTTTCGTTATAATCGTCGAGAGATCCAAGTGGAGACTGATTATGCTGAGGATTTTGAAAATTGTATTTTACATTATTTAATGGACGGCGCGCTCTTGAAGTGTAACTGGTTGGCTCCGAAGACTAAGAATTATAGTGAAGGTGGTTGTGATGGAGACGGACGAGATTATGAAAGTGAACGTGAAGCAAAGGAGTATTTATCTGAAAAGTACCATACATTGTGTAGTTTGTGGACGCGAAAGAATGGACGGTTTGATTTACGTTTGAAGGATAAACGTTCAAATCCTTTGGTGTATGTGATCAATGCATATCCTGATCGTCGTAGTAAATACGATCATAGATATAAGATGTTCAAGGCGCATTGGTGGGAAGATATTGTGGAAGGGGAAGGTGGAATAATGAGTAACTATCATTTCCGTCATAATTGTAATATGGAACTGAGAAAAAAGATAGTAGCATGTACGGAGTCGCATAAAGATCTAATGAAAAAGATAGTAAAAGAAAAGACAAACAATGTGATTATTTTGGAAGACGATGCTGTATTGGATTTTGATAGAATTGGTGAACTACGACGAATGAAAGAGTTTTGTTATTTGGGCGGTCAGCTAAATACATTGAAGGTTAGTGAATATGGTAAGTTGGATAAAGATAAGATTAGATCTGAATTTCCGGAAGGTAATATTCAAACGATAGATACTGAAAAGTATAGGATAGTACATAATCTGGGGTATTATTTTCCGAAGTGGGAAATTGCTGCGGAACTATTAGCAGCGATGCCAAAGTGGGAAAAGCATAGGATTATTGATGCTGAGTTCTTCCAATTACAGCAGTCATTATTGGTTAAAAAGTTTATCTATCCTGCGATGGCAACATTGTATTTACCTGATGCTAAGAATGGATTTACATTTAATTCACAGGTGAAACAATCAAAGGAGGACAACCAATCACATTATTAAAAAAAAAAATTTTGGTGTCATAATAAAATATTGAATATAAATAAATGTCATATTCTACCAGTCAAGATCAGAATACAATGAGCGACGAACTCGCGAGCAATACTCCTGCGATGATGAACCAAGCATCAAGTGTACCGGATTTAGTAAAGATCGGTGCTATTCCTACTAACACTGCGATTGAAGTGGATAGTGATATACTAGATCCAGTCGTGAGGTCGGACACCTTCTGTCGTTTCCAACTTCAAAACAAAGGTATACTTCACAGTCATTCTAAGATTAGTGTTAGATTGGCGAACTCTGCTGCCGACGGCGATGCATTCTTCCCTCTTGGTGTGGGAGTACATAGTTTAATTGATCGTTGCCGTCTATTAATTGGAACGCAGACGATTAGTGAAATAGATGACTACAACCATTACATGGGTTACAAGTCTTTATTTATGTCTGGAGAACACCAGAAGGAACGTGAATCTGTAACGTCTGGGCGTTGTATTAATCACGGAGTTTATTACAATGATGGAGACAATGCTTCCAACGGTGGTATATCTGATACATCGGCATCATTTATCGGACTGGACATTGGAACGGAAGTTGATCGTAATGTATCTGAGGCAACTGCCATCGGTAATCTTGAATTGAAACCATACATGAAAACTAATTCAAATCTTGGAGGTCCCGAGTATCAGATAGCTATTGCGGATCTATTCCCTTTCCTTTACACGAATCAGTTGCCATTATATATGATTAAAGAACCTGTAACGATTGAACTAACCTTTTCGGCAGCATTGGATAAACGAGTATCTGGTAATGCTGGCACATCATATTCTATTGATACTACTTCATTACAGATGGTTGCTGATTATCAGTATTTTCCTCAAGAAATTATGGAACAGTATGCTGCTGCGAACAGTGATATGACTTTTACGTATGTTGATTATCGTATGGCGAAGCGTACTGTATCATCATCTGGAGCGGCTGGTGCTGAAGAAGCAACTGGAACTACGATTATGAATGTTGGTGGTGCTGGTCGTATCTGTAGTAAGGTAATTGGTATGCTTTCACGTGATGCGGAAAGTGGTGGTGGTATTACTAACAATTATCATTCATATGGTCCCGGACGTAATTATGATACTGCGGCAAGTGCTTCTGCGTCAACATTTAACGGATCATTTATCGCGAATATTAAGTACAATAACGAGTTCTTATATCCTGTGGATTTGGATAATTCGGCAAGATATTTCTATCAGGTAACTCAGGCGGAGGGTATGGTTCCGTTTGTTACTCGTGACGAGTATTCATTCCAAGGGGACAGTATAACTCCATTTACATTTGAAGGTATTGCTCAGAATGCGACGCCTCATGGATTACCGAATCACTTTTTCTACAATGCTTATCATCTAAATCGCAATGAAAGAGTTAACAGTCGCGGCATTGAATATTATTTCAACTACGATGCACTCGCTACGCTTGGTGGGGGAACATCAAATTCTTATACTCTTCGTGTATATACGGAAGTATTAAAGACTGCTAGTATTAGCAATGGTATGGTTTCAACTTCACTTGCCTAAATAAATGATAATTTTTTAATGTAATTTTTTTTTTAATCTAATCTATATCAAAATAGATGTCTGATAATTATACAGATACAATCTTATTGGAATGTAACCGTAAATCATCTCCGGAGTATTTATCTGGTGGAGATTCTGGAAATGCTACATGGACTAATAATACTGGTACTGGGATTAGTTTGGACGTGGGAGATACAATAGAAGTGGAGTCGGCATATGTATCTGCGATTGGTAATGAAGCATCAACAATTGAGATCAAAGGAAAATCTTTCCCTGTGATTCGATCAAGTAGTCAAGTATCAGTGAATAGTTCATTTATGGAGGCGGTATTTGAAGGTGAAACGGATTTGACCAGTAAAAAGGTGGGAACTTTTCGTTGGAATGCCTCAATGGGAAGTGTATTACATACATTAAAGGACAGTGAAATAAATTTAACTCAATCTTATTATAAAAATACGAATGCGGAATTTTATTGTACTTTGCCGAGAATGGCTGCTGTGAATGGGTCTTTTCTTAATAAATGGTTCCCCTTGGGAACAAATCTTGACACCGCGAAGAACTACCGGTGGCCGGATGGCGGTATATATATGCCTGCTAGTGGCGGTAAACTTAATCTTAATGACGCAGCAACGAACAATGGTCCCCAGGCGAATTGGTATTCTTACAATTCATCACAGAATGGAAGTGTGGTTTCTCCTAATCCTTTTAGATTGGGAACAGATTATAATGCTGTAAATTATGATAAACCTTTTATTTATCCGGGAAATACCAGCAAACCCGCAACATATACTAATCTAGGATTAAGACACGAATGTATTAATGATGGGACTAGGCATACATTGTTTGTTCGTGATAAATTTAGTAATAATGCTAGTGATCAGGACGACGGATATTTATTGAACCCACTACGTGATCCTGCCTTATATGAATGGATCTGGTACAAGGACACAAATACATATAATGTGAACGTTGGTTTTAATTCCCCACAGAATGTTGCTACCCAGATTACAAATCAGATGTCAGACGTAACAGAATTACAGAGTTTAAATGTAATGCGAACGGGGGACAATGAGAAGAGTTTGCGACGAATAAATATTGAAGGTAAAACCCGAAGTATGAAAAGGTTTCCTTGCGCTACACCGGAGTATTTTTATCATTCATCAAATGTATCAACTACTGGTTTAAATAAAATTAACGCGAGTATGTCTCCTGCCATCTGTTATTTAGATCCGAACAATGCATCTCTTCAATATAATTACATGGATCAGACAAAGTGGGACGACTACCTGTATGGATATGATAGTATGTATGCCACGGTTGGATTTAAACGTCCAGAAATACAGGAAACTGGGCGACGTATAGCACCAGATCCATATAGTAAATCATTATCATTAAAACTTGCTCCATATGATGTCACGAAGAATGCATCTGAACAGAACATAGTTTATCCATCGGGATCGAGCACTAATGGATCATGGGCGAATGTGATACCATTAGCATTGGATTGGACGGAAGAAAATTTATTATCATTGAAGGAGTATTTTGATAGTCAAAAACTATATCCTGAATTATTTTCATATAACGATATGTCTGCTTCACAACAGACGTATGCTTTTGATCTTACGACATTCCCTAATGCTTCAAATAAGATAAATGTGGAAGAGAGTAGATTTTTACATATGAATCGGGGAAATCTTGATATAAACCGAGTGTTTATAAAGAATGGAACTACATTAAATGCTGGAACATTTAAGATATCCTGTTCAGATGCTGTGCCAGCGAGTATGAAACTGGGTGATAAAGTTGCCGATTATTCTGATTTAACAGCATTTGATGTGGACGATCCGGCTGTATTTGTGGTGGCGTTAGACCGAACTGCTAATCCACAGACGATTACATTGAATGTATCATTTAAGAGTGATATTGAAGGTGACGGAGACGAGTATTTTGATATTTCCCAACGTGTTTTAGGAAATGATAATTATTTTACAGGATCATTTACTACTGAGAAGGAGTGTGCTGCTATATTTTTTGATTATGATAGTAAACGATCGGAGCAAGGATCTGGTGGTGCGAATGTATCTGAGTTATATTATGGATTTGGATTAAAGTATATAAACTCTGATGAAAGGGAACAGATTGCTTTGAGTGTGGAAAGTTTTGGTATTGCGCTCGGGTTTTTTAATGCTAGTAAGAACATACCTCTTGGATTAACTGATACTGTATACTCTGAGGGCGGACAACCTCAAAGAAGGATAAATACTGAAACTACGAGAGAGATAGGATTTGATAAACATTTTAATGCTTATGGTACTTGTGCTATATTATTATACAATGGAGATTCTAATGATTCAGACCCATCATATGTGAGTGCTGTGAATACATCTGCTGTGCCGGCAAGTGAAGGTAGTGCATCTGCTGCCATACGGTATCCAAGATCATTAAAAGTGTGGCAAGAACGTGAAATATTGGAAGGATATGAAGCGGCAGACAATACTGGAACGGCGGATGGATTCGGTCGTGCTGTACCAGACGCGGCCAAGCGCCTCTCTAATCCATATCCCACCCAAATGTCATATAATAATACGGTTTATATAGGTGCTGATGATCCAGTGTTTAGTTTTGATGGGGAACAATCACGATTCTTTTTTCAAAGATTACATACTGCGGAACGAGTGGGTAATAATTATGATACATCAGCAGATGCTCCTATCGCCGATGCTGATTTAACAGTATATAAGATAAATAAGCGATTGCGATTTACAAATTATAGTCCTAATTTCATACCATATAATAGAAATGAATTACAATATATACCATACGGGAATGCTTCTTCAGAAGTTATCATAAGTTTAGATAAGAATATTGTACCATATAGTATTATGGATTCACATAGTGGGATACAGTTTGAAGATTATGGAGTATCAAAAAAGCAGTGGCGAAATAGTCTTTGGGAATTGATGGGATTTACTTACGAACAATTCCATAGTAGTTTAGGAAATCGTAATACGCGAGTAGAACCAGCTGGATTGACAACAAAATTCGCGACAACCAACTCTGAAATAAGATCTGCTGATTTTGTGAATTTTAATAAGACTGGACTTGGTGTGACAAAGTTTGATCCAACTGGAATCGCGACGATGCGTTGGACGTGTCAGGATACGGGAGCGACCTGGCCATTTTCGGTCAGTAACACAAACACCTACGTCCCTGCTCCGGGACAAAAAGATATGGAGAACGGAACACTTGCTTATAGTGGTCGTTGGTACGGATATGCTGACTATCCAGCGATAGTTCAATCTTGTAGCAGTGTTAAGATCTTAGCAGAAAAGTTGCCCAGAAAAATGATAAGTCCTATATATTTAATTAAGAGTGATGTGATAAGTCCGGAGTATGTTGGAGGTCCCGAGGGATCCGCTAAAATGCCGATAGTTTCGGTTGTTCCTAAAAACAGTGGATATGGAGATTTTTACAATGGTATAGGAACAACTGTATTTACGAATACAATACCAAGAACAATACAGAATATTACGACAAGTATAATGGATGCTGATGGAACTGAGGCGCGAGTGGACGATGCATCGTGTGTGATCTACAAAATTACAAAAGAGATCGGTGGAACATCGCAAGTGATGAGTGATATATTAAATCCTCCAAAAAAGAAATAAAATATTTATCAGTAATAAAATATATGGTAGTATCAAACAAAGATAAATTTAATGTTCGTTACAAGTTTAAAAAAGGTACGTCGCACTCTCGGGCTGAAATTGCGAAGTTGTCTGGAATACCTGTTAGAATACTTACCGAAGTCTTCAAACGAGGCGTGGGTGCGCGACGCAGCAACCCTTCATCAGTTAGGTCTGCTACTACGGGAAAGAAGGTTGGTGGTAAAACCCTTCGCGGAAAGATGAGTGCTTCTCAGTGGGGAACTTCGCGAATCTATAGTTTTGTCATGAAGCAGCCGGGAACGTGGGGTCGTGCCGATAAAGATTTAGCAGACCGAGTAAAAAAAATGAAATCAAAGAAATAAAATATAAATATTATTAAATGTCGGAAACTGAAGGACAACTACAAGATTACTCTGTCGATCAGTTGGGTGGATTTGTTGTGATGGTGGCGGGGGCGATAGGATCATTATTACTGGTGGTGTGGCAGAGCAAGTGCCATTGTAAGGTAAATTTATGTTATTTATTTCAGTGTGAGCGCCGACCACCAAACGAAGAAGAGATGAAGAGTTTAAAAGATCAGGCAAAAAAACTAAAAGATAAAAAAGATAAAGATGCTAAAAAAGATCCTGCTGTTCCTGTAGCACCTACAACAAGTGATGAACAATTAATACCAAGTCCGATAGGTTCAGACAGAGCATATAAGGAACGTAAAATGAAAGAAGAATATGCGAAGCAAAAACCAGTTCATGAACCTGAACCTGAGCCCGAGTTCACGGATGCAATCCCATAGGTCTTTTTCCCAAAATTTGAAAGTTTGTTTGAAGGAACTACTAACTAAACTACAAGAACTATGGAATTCAATACTGCTCTCCGCCTTTTCCGTAGGATCTCCGCCGAGGCGCAGGACATCTTACCGCCTGTGAGTGGCGCGACTGCGAAGTTCACAAATTTGGAGAACTTCCACTTGTATTGGGAAGACAAAGAAGAATATATAAGACAACAGCGCAAGAAGTGTTCTTATAATCGAGAGCGGCGCGAGAAGTATGCACATCATCATAAAACACCAGAATTTAGAGAAAAACAAAGGAAATATGAATATCTTAAAAAACACCCAGATGCTACTGTTGTACCTCCTAGACAAAGTGAGTCCAAACAACCAAGGAAGTACAACAAGAGTTCATTTACCCAACACATAACTGTGAAGTCAAAAGATGATCCTAAAGCTTACCAACGTCAATATCAATGGTTTAAGATCCACCCAGGTGCTACGGTATATGCTCCTTTGAAAACTGGAGACAAGTGCCCTCAAAGGTCTAATCTTACATACAAGACCATCTCAACTCAAACATAGTTCACTTTCCCAAAATTTGAAACTTTGTTTGAAGGAACTATCAATACAAAAAAAGAGTGGTATATTCAAAATGAACAAGAAACAATGCCGCGACGTCCTTTCGACGGAGATCCGTAGGTTTGCTGGTGGTCGCAGTCTAAAGAATTTTAAGATTGAAAAGAAGGTCACGTACAACGGTAAAGAGTATGCCAATCGGGAAGGTCTTATGTGTGATGATCAATCTGGTATGTGGCGACTTGGAACAACAATTGAGCCTTGTGAAGGTGGGTATTTGATGATGCAGTGGACGGTTGTTCACGGTAAAGTGACATGGAATGCTGAAGTTCGTTTTAACAGTAAGATGACTTGTCAGTCTAGTCATATCAATTCATTTATGGGAAGTCCTATGGTTTTCAATGGACATGATACATGCGTTCAGTATCTTGGTGAACTGCTAACGGAGTGGGGTAGTGGGTATATGAAGGAAGAAGATGGTTGGGTGTTTACATCACAATAGTAAATAAATGTTCTTAATATTAGGATAATTTTAATGTTTTAAAAAGTAAATATGAAAAAGTGTTGGTATAATTTTTTTTAGAAATGAAAAAAGCAAAACGTAATTAAAAAGTTGTAAAAA
>Ga0181422_1000081_pt1 | contig 28006 bp, 26 predicted proteins | sample 45SPOviralmetaG_FD_130147 | JGI IMG/M metagenome (GOLD analysis project Ga0181422, IMG submission 130147) | Marine viral communities from the oligotrophic San Pedro Time Series (SPOT) site, San Pedro Channel, CA, USA - 45 SPOT_SRF_2013-07-18 | ecosystem: Environmental > Aquatic > Marine > Strait...
ATTCTTGTCCAAAAGGATTAAATCCAGCAAAAGCTATTGGATCTATTAAGAAAATGCTTGCAACAAGTTAAAAGCTTATTTATTCAATATCATCATGAAAACTATTGAACACTTTGTTGGAGGCAAATCATTCAGCGGAGACTCAAAAAGAACAGGTAAAATATTCAATCCAGCAACAGGTGAACAAAGTGCAGAGGTAAAACTTGCTTCCACAAAAGACGTAAACCAAGCAGTTGAAAATGCTAAGAAAGCATTTGAGCCTTGGGCAAATACACCTCCTCTACAAAGAGCGAGAGTGATGTTTAAATTTAAAGAATTAATTGAAAAAAATTCTGATGAACTAACAAAAATTATAGTTGCTGAGCACGGCAAAGTATATGAGGATGCAAGAGGTTCATTGACTAGAGGTTTGGAAGTGGTTGAATATGCTTGTGGCATTCCTCAAATGCTTAAAGGTGAGTTTACAGAAAACGTTGGAACTAATGTTGATAGCTGGTCTATACGACAACCATTAGGTGTTTGTGCGGGAATAACGCCTTTTAATTTTCCTGCGATGGTTCCAATGTGGATGTTTCCTATGGCAATTGCTTGTGGAAATACTTTTGTTTTAAAACCATCCGAAAAAGATCCATCTTGCTCAATGAAATTAGCAGAACTATTGAGAGAGGCTGGCCTTCCTGATGGAGTATTCAATATAGTCAATGGAGATAAAGAAGCAGTAGATGCTTTGATAAATAATAAAGATGTAGTTGCTATGAGCTTTGTTGGTTCTACACCAATAGCTAAATATATTTATGAAAACTGCGCAAAAAATGAAAAAAGAGTCCAGGCTCTTGGCGGAGCGAAAAATCACTGTGTGGTGATGCCTGACTGCGATTTGGATCAAGCTGTTAATGGTTTAATGGGTGCAGCATATGGTTCAGCAGGTGAAAGATGCATGGCTCAATCCGTTGCAGTTGCTGTAGGCGGTATAGGAGATAAACTTGTAGATTCATTAGCAAAAAAGGTTGAGGCATTAAAAGTTGGACCTGGTATGGATAAACAATCAGAAATGGGTCCATTAGTAACAAAAGATCATTTAGCAAAAGTAAAAGGCTATGTGGATATTGGAGTTAAAGAGGGAGCCAAATTAGTTGTGGATGGAAGAAACTTTAAACTGCAAGGTTATGAAAACGGGTATTACATAGGCGGATGTTTGTTTGATCATGTAAAAAAAGATATGAGAATCTATAAGGAAGAAATATTTGGCCCAGTACTATCTGTCATTAGAGCAAAAGATTTTGACGAGGCGTTACAGTTGGTTAATGATCATGAATTTGGAAATGGTGTGAGCATTTTCACAAGAGACGGAGACTCCGGTAGAACATTTTCAAATAAAGCTAAAATTGGAATGGTTGGAATAAATATTCCAATTCCTGTACCAATGGCTTTCCATAGTTTTGGAGGGTGGAAGAGATCTTTATTTGGAGATCAACACATGCACGGGCCAGAAGGTGTAAGATTTTATACAAAATTAAAAACAATTACTTCAAGATGGCCATCCGGGTTAAGATCTGACCCTGAGTTTGTGATGCCTACAATGAAATAACAAAAAGGATATAATGAAAAAAAAAATTACTTTAATAGGAGCTGGTCAAATTGGAGGAACATTAGCTCATTTAATAGCTCTAAAAGGATTAGCAAACGTTGTTTTGTTTGACGTTGCAGCAGGTATAGCAAAAGGAAAGGCTCTGGATATAGCACAATCATCTCCAGTAAATGGTTTTAATATAAATTTATCCGGAACAGATAACTATGAAGATACAAGAAACTCTGATGTAATAATTATTACCGCAGGTGTTCCAAGAAAACCAGGGATGACTAGAGATGACTTACTTGGTATTAATCTAAAAATTATTAAAGAAGTAGCAGAGGGAATAAAAAAAACTTCTCCTAATGCTTTTGTAATATGTATTACTAATCCTTTAGATGTAATTGTAATGGCTCTTCAAAAGTATTCAGGTTTACCAAAAAATAAAGTTGTTGGAATGGCAGGTATATTAGACTCATCTCGATTTATTTATTTTCTTTCTGAGGAACTTAAAGTCCCAGTACAAAAAATAAAATCGCTTGTACTAGGTGGACATGGAGATAGCATGGTAGCGATGTTAGGGTCAACAGAAGTAGACGGAAAAAAAATTAATGATTTAGTTAAAGAAGGCAGACTATCTAAAGATAAATTAAGTCAAATAGTGGATAGAACAAAAAAAGGAGGAGCAGAAATCGTTAAATTTTTGGAAAAAGGATCCGCCTTTTATGCACCTGCAGCATCAGGTGTAGAAATGGCCGAATGTTATCTTAAAGATTTAAAAAAACAATTACCATGCGCAGTTTATCTAAATGGGGAATATGGGGCAAAAGATATTTATGCTGGTGTTCCAGTAATCATCGGTTCTGATGGAGTTGAAAAAATTATCGAGTTAGAACTATCTAATGAAGAAAAGACAAATTTTGAAAAATCAATTGAAGCAGTTAAAGAGTTATTTAGTGCAGCTAAAAATATAGATCCTTCACTTTAATCTATTTTTCTTAAAATAATTCTTCTTCCCATGCCAAAAACACTTGGAAGAAGTTTGACGATAATTTTATCAATCAAATCAAGAATATTTAGAAAAAATCTATTCAATGGTATGCATTTAGTTTTTGAAGTAACTCCTCCAGAATTTAAAAAGATTAAACATTCAGTAAATTTATCGTAATCAAGACGAAAAATTTTTCCTAAATTTTCTTTATATCCCTCCTTGTCATCAAAAATTAAATGGGGAACAGCAATATTTCCATGCCAAGCATTATTTTCATCACTTTTAGGATTTTCTTCATCCCATACATTTAAAGTAAAATCGAATCCTTCATGCTTCATGATTGTTGTTGCGATTTGGAAAATAATCGAACAATGAGACTCAAAAATGATTAATTTTCCTTTTTTTTTTAAAATTCTATTCATCTCCCTAAAAAATTTCATAGGAAATGGAATATGGTGAATCATATTTGATGCTATCACATAATCGAAACTACCATCTTTAAAACCCGTATTTTGAGCATCTATATTTTTGTAATCTAAATGTTCATCGTTACCAAGATCTGTTAGCTTAAAATTTTTATTTTTAATAAAATCTTTAGTGAATCCTGCCCCAGATCCAACCTCGATTCCTATATCATCATCATTTATAAACTCATTCATCCAGGAAAATCTCTTTTCTAAAAGAAATTTTACGTTTTGACCCTTCGCAGAATAATATAAATCTCTTGCAATTTTTGTATTTGCAATAGAATTCATCTTATTTTCGTCACTTGAAAATTGTATTTTTTTTGTAATTTTTAACATTTGGCTTGTTATATAAATTATTAATTATTTATGTTAAGTTTATATTATTAAGTTTCATCTCAAAACATGTTTTTAAATAAAGAAAAATTATATAAAGAAGTCCCAGTATTATTTGGAATTTTATCTTATGCCTATTTAATTAACTGGTACAGCGGGAATATAGGAGTGATTCCAATAGATTCCTTCGGTTTTCTAGATACTGGGCATAGTATCCTAAATGGACATTTGCCTATTAGAGATTTTTGGATATTTACAGGTTTGACGGTAGATTACATGGAATCCGCATTTCTTTACCTATTTGGAAATAATTGGAATAGTCATCTGGCACACAGTTCTTTCATGAATATTATTGCTACAATGGGCTTTTATTTTTTCTTAAAAGAATACAATTTTAAAACTTCTTACATAATTTTTTACTGCATATGTTTTGCTACTCTCTGCTATCCGTTAAGCGGAACTCCATTTGCCTATATACATGCTTATATTTTTTCTTTACTTGCAATATTCACCATTTTAGCAGCTATTAAAAAAAAAAATAATATTTTGTGGTTTTTATTTCCACACATCTCACTTCTTGCATTTTTATCTATGCAAACACCAACCGCATATATTTTATTAATTCTGTCCTTTTTAACTCTAACTTATTTTATAAAATATAAAGAATTTAAAAATTTGATTTCCCTCTTATTTGGTTGCTTCTCAAGTATTTTTTTATTTATACTGTTTTTATTTCTTACTAAAACACCACTATCAAATTTTATTTATCAATACATTTTATTTCCTTTAACCATCGGAGAAGGTAGAATTACTAGTAACGAACTCGCATATGTAAGTTTGATTGATCAACTCAACTTCAAAAGATTAATTGGGGAATTTAAATTTATCCATGTATTTTTATTTCCTTTAATTTTTTTTTCATTCAAAGAAATAAAAAAAAATAATGGAAATTTAAATATTCTTAATTTTACAATAATATTTTCTGTTCTTGCATTTTTTTTTAATCAACTTGTTACAGCCAATCAAATTTATATTTTTAGCCTTATACCGATTTTAGGAGCTGTGATACAAATTAACTTAATAAATTTAAAAATAAATCCAAAGATATTTTACGCTTTAATTTTAATTATATTATTTGCTACAGTGAAATTTCATTACAGATTTAATATAGAAAGAAAATTTCACGATCTTGAAAATATTGATAAAAGTAATGCTATTAACGCTAATGAGATAAGTAAAAATTTTAAAAAATTAAAATGGATAAGTAAATTTGATAGTCCAAAAAATGAGTTATCAGTAATTAAAAGAGCTATGGAAGAAATTAGCAATGATAGCAGAAAAAAAATTTTAATTACACACTATCAATTTATGTCCACTATTCTTGACGAACCATTGCACATATTAAACAGATGGTATTTGTGGGATAATAATACTCATCCAACAGAAAATCATAGATATTTTGAAAATTATAGATCACTGGTAAATAAGAATATTAAGTCAAATAGAATAAAAGTAATTTACCTTTTGGGGCAAGAAAATGAGATAAAATTAGAAAATATTAAAAATTACTTTACCGATACGTGCTTTGAAAGTAAAATAGTAATACCAAATAAATTTTCTTTGCATGAACTAGTTAGTTGTAAAAATAAAAATTAAATTATGAACATTCATGAACACCAGGCAAAAGAAATTTTAAAAGAGTTTGGAGCCCCAGTATCAAACGGAATAGTAATCAATGCCGTTGATGAAATTGAAGAAAAAATTACTAAATTAAAAAGTAAAATGTTTGTTCTTAAAGCCCAGATCCATGCCGGAGGCAGAGGAAAGGCCGGGGGTGTTAAATTAATAAAAGACATCAAAGATTTAAAGAAAGAGAGTGAACAAATGATGGGAAAAATTTTAATTACTCATCAAACTGGACCAGATGGAAAACAAGTAAAAAGATTATACATTGAGGAGGCTTCAGACATCTTAAAAGAATTTTATTTGTCTTGCTTAATAGATAGAGAGTCTTCAAAAATAGCTTTTATTTCTAGCACAGAAGGGGGAATGGATATTGAAAAAGTAGCTGCTGAGACACCTGATAAGATTATTACTAATAAAGTTGATCTAAAAAAAGAAGGTCCTAACAACGAAGAAATAGAAAAAATAATTTCAATTTTTAAATTTAACAATCAACAAAAAAAAATTGCATCTAAATTAATTAAATCATTGTATGAAATTACAATTCAAAAAGATGCAAGTTTAATTGAAATTAATCCTTTAATAATAACAAAATCTAATGACCTAATTTGTTTAGACGCAAAGATGAACTTCGACGATAATGCAATTTTTCGCAGACCGGAAATATTAAAATTAAGAGATTTAAATGAGGAAGATCAAATTGAAATTGAAGCTAGCAAACACGATCTTGCTTATATAAAATTAAACGGCTCAATTGGTTGTATGGTTAATGGAGCAGGTTTAGCAATGGCGACCATGGATATAATAAAACTATATGGTAAAGAACCAGCAAACTTTTTAGATGTTGGTGGTGGAGCTACTAAAGAAAAAGTAGCAGCTGCATTTAAATTAATTTTATCAGATAAAAACGTAAAAGGAATTTTGATAAATATATTTGGTGGCATAATGAGATGCGATGTGTTAGCTCAAGGAGTCATAGAAGCCGCTAAAGAAATAAATTTATCAGTTCCTTTGGTTGTAAGATTAGCCGGTACCAACTTTAAAGAAGGAAAAAATATTTTAGAAAAGTCTAATTTGAAGATATTATCCGCATCAGATTTAAATGATGCGGCTAAAAAAATTGTCGAGGCTGTAAAATAATGTCTGTTTTAGTAAATAAAAATACTAAAGTTATTTGTCAGGGATTTACCGGAACTCATGGAACTTTCCACTCAGAACAAGCTTTAAAATATGGAACTAGGTTAGTAGGAGGTGTTACACCAAAAAAAGGAGGTCAAAAACATTTAGGTCTTCCTGTTTTTAATACAGTTCAGGAAGCTAAAGAAAGAACTTCTGCTGACGCTACAATGATATATGTGCCACCAAAATTTGCCAGCTCAGCTATTATTGAAGCGATAGATGCAAAAATAAAATTAATAGTATGTATCACTGAGGGAATACCTGTTTTAGATATGCTTAAGGTTAAGCAAGCCTTGAAGAAAAGTAATTGTAGATTAATTGGTCCGAACTGCCCGGGCATAATTACACCAGATGAATGTAAAATCGGTATTATGCCAGGAAATATTCATAAAAAGGGAACAGTTGGCATAGTTTCACGATCTGGAACGTTGACTTATGAAGCTGTCGCTCAAACAACAGCTAATGGTATGGGTCAATCAACTTGCATTGGAATAGGCGGTGATCCAATAAACGGAACTAATTTTATAGATTGTTTAGAACTTTTTTTGAAGGATGATGAGACTAAATCAATAGTCATGATTGGAGAAATTGGTGGCTCAGCTGAAGAGGACGCAGTAGAGTTTCTTAAAAGAGAAAAAATTAAAAAACCAATGGTTGGATTTATTGCAGGTTTAACAGCCCCCCCAGGGAGAAGAATGGGGCATGCTGGAGCAATTATTTCTGGTGGAAAAGGAGGTGCCGCAGACAAAATAGAAATAATGAAATCCGCTGGAATCACTATTTCTAAATCACCCGCAGATATTGGCAAAACACTCCATGATAAACTTAATGGTTGATTTTCAACAATTTATGTTAGAATAAATTTTTAATGTCATCATCTAACAATACAATATATAAAAAAACTTCTTTTTTAGATGGAAATAATTCTGAATTCATAAACGAATTCTATTCTGATTACATTTCAGATCCAAATTCTTTGCCTGAAAGCTGGAGAAAATTTTTTGATGGATTAAGTGATGATGAAAAATTAATTTATGATAATTTAAGAGGACCAAGCTGGTCTCCAGAAAAAAACATTAGAAAACCATTAAAAAAACTACAAGAAAAAAGTATTATTGAAGAAGAAAAAACAAATTTAAATTCTCAATCTGTAAAACAAGCATCAAAAGACTCTGTAAGAGCGATAATGCTAATCAGGGCTTATAGAATAAGAGGGCACCTGATTGCTAATCTAGACCCCTTATCAATACAAAAAAAAGAAGAGCATCCAGAACTTAAACCTGAAACTTACGGTTTTACTAAAGATGATTATGATAGAAAAATTTTTCTAGATGGTGTTTTAGGTTTACAGTATGGAGACTTAAATGAAATTCTAACAATTTTAAAAAAGACTTATTGCGGAAATATTGGATATGAATTTATGCATATGGGTGATCCCGATGAAAAATCATGGATAAGAGATAGAATTGAGGGGCCTGAAAAAAATATTACTTTCACAGATAATGGTAAAAAAGCAATTTTAAACAAAATTATTCAGGCTGAAGGATTTGAAAAATATTTACATGTAAAATTTGTAGGTACAAAGAGATTTGGATTAGACGGAGGCGAGTCTTTAATACCAGCATTAGAACAAATAATAAAAAGAGGTGGAAATTTAGGAGCAAAAGAAATTAAAATTGGGATGCCACACAGAGGTAGATTGAATGTTTTAGCAAATGTTATGGGCAAACCTTTTAAAGCTATCTTTAGTGAATTTTTTGGAAAAACTGTTGGAGCAAGTAAAGATTTTGAGGGTGATGTAAAATATCATTTAGGGGCTTCATCTAATAGAGTTTTTGATGGTAATTCTGTTCATATAAGTTTAACAGATAATCCGTCTCATTTAGAGGCTGTAAATCCTGTTGTTCTAGGTCAAGTAAGGGCAAAACAATTTTTTCACAAAGATAAAGAGAGAAAAAAAGTGATACCGGTTCTAATGCATGGAGACGCGGCATTTGCAGGCCAAGGTATAGTTGCAGAATGTTTCGCAATGTCCGGTTTACCCGGACACAATATTGGAGGCACAATTCATATAATTGTAAATAATCAAATTGGTTTCACTACCGCCCCTAGATTTGCACGATCATCCCCTTATCCTTCTGATGTTGCTAAAATTGCCCAAGCTCCGATATTTCATGTAAACGGAGATGATCCAGAAGCTGTTGTGCATTGTGCAAAAATAGCAACTGAGTACAGGCAAAAATTTAATAGAGACGTTGTTATAGATATGGTCTGTTATAGAAGATTTGGACACAATGAAGGTGATGAACCTTCTTTTACTCAGCCAATAATGTATAAAAAAATTAAAATACACAATACCACATTATCAATTTATGGAAAAAAACTTAGTGGTGAGGGCTTAACTTCAGAAAAAGAATTGAAAAAAGAAAAAGAAAATTTTAAAATTTTCTTAGAACGTGAATTTGAGACATCAAAAAATTATAAATCTGAATTAAAATGGTTTGATGGTGCATGGTCAAGATTTAAACCAGGATTGGGAAAAGATAAAAGAGGAGTTAGCGGTGTTGAAAAAAACAAACTAATTGAAATTGGTACAAAGATATCAAGCCTTCCTAGAGACTTTAATACCCATAAAACATTAAAAAAGATATTTGATCTAAGAATGTCAGCTATAAAAAGCGGTAAAGCTATAGACTGGTCAACTGCAGAAAATCTCGCTTTTGGAACTTTGCTCACAGAAGGTTTTTCAGTTAGATTATCAGGTCAAGACTCAGGCAGAGGAACATTTAGCCAAAGACATGCTGTTTTAAGAAATCAGGAAAACCATCAAAGATATATTCCTTTGAATAATATTTCTGACGGTCAAAAAAACTTTGAAATTATAGATAGTTTACTCTCTGAATTTGCTGTTTTAGGATTTGAATTTGGCTATTCTCTATCTGAACCAGAAACTCTAGTTTTATGGGAAGCACAATTCGGCGACTTCGCTAATGGAGCTCAAATTATCATCGATCAATTTATTTCCTCAGGAGAGTCAAAATGGGGAAGGGCTAGTGGTTTAGTCATGTTATTACCACATGGATATGAAGGGCAAGGACCGGAACATTCGTCAGCTAGATTAGAGAGATTTTTGCAATTGTGTGCCGGAGAAAATATTCAAGTAGTAAATTGCACAACTCCATCAAATTACTTTCATGTCCTTAGACGCCAAATGCATAGAGAATTTAGAAAGCCACTTATTATTATGACTCCTAAATCTTTGCTCAGACATAAAAAATGTATTTCTAATATTTCTGAATTTTCAAAAAAAAGTACCTTTCATCGTGTATTGGAGGATGATGCGTATTCAAAAATTAACAATTTACTTGAACTTAAAAAAAGAGACAATCAAATTAAAAAGGTTGTGATGTGTTCAGGCAAAATTTATTTTGATTTAATTGAAGCAAGAGAAAAACATAAAAATAATACCGTCACTTTTTTAAGAATAGAACAACTCTATCCTTTTCCAGCTAAAACTTTAGCGAATATTTTAAAAAGATATACAAAAGCAGAATTTATCTGGTGCCAAGAAGAACCAAATAACATGGGAGCCTGGAATACTGTTAGAAATTATATAGATCGCACGTTAGAAATAGTAAATTTTGGTGATAAATCCGTAAAATTTGTAGGTAGAAAGGCATCTTCGACTACTGCGACTGGAAATTTGAACAAACATCTTGCACAACAAAAAGAAATATTAGAAAAGATAGTTAAAGATTAAATGTCAGAAAAAATTACAGTTCCTACATTAGGTGAGTCAGTTACGGAGGCGACAGTTTCCAAATGGCTTAAATCTCAAGGTGAACAAGTTTCTGCAGACGAACCACTTGTGGAACTCGAGACAGATAAAGTAAATGTAGAGGTACCATCTCCAACCAGTGGCGTGCTTAGTAGTATAAAAGTTAAAGAGGGTGAAACTGTTAATGTTGGTTCCTTGTTAGGTACAGTGGAAATTACATCATCAGAGAGAAATGATAAAAATATTAATGAGGTTAATGACTATAGCCCTCCTACGAAAAAAAAAATAAATGAAAAACCAAAAATTTTTGAAGATAAAAAAATAGTTCAGCCAAAAAAATCAAAAATTTCTGAACCTATAAAGCTTGAGCCTATATTAAAATTAGAAGAGGAAGAACCTTTAATTTTGGAGGAACTTCATAAGGAAAAAATTGTGGCTAAAGATAAACAAATTTCACCTGCAGCAAGAAAAATGGCTAATGAGACAAAAGTAGATTTAAGTAAAGTCGAAGGTACTGGAAAAAATGGAGTTATATTAAAAGAAGATATTATGAGCTTGATGGGAGCCAAGCCCTCGCCAGCCCAAAGAAAAATAAAGTATGGTCCTGAAGAAAAAGTTAAAATGACTAGACTAAGACTCACAATAGCAAAAAGATTAAAAGAAGCTCAAGAAAATGCAGCTATGCTTACGACTTTCAATGAAGTTGACATGAGTGAAGTAATGTCAATGAGGAGCGCTTATAAAGATGAATTTCAGGATAAATACGGCGTTAAACTTGGCTTCATGTCTTTTTTTGTTAAAGCTTGTGTAATTGGTCTAAAAAATTATCCTGCAATTAATGCCGAAATACAAGGTGAAGAAATTGTTTATAAAAACTATTATAATATAAGCATCGCTGTTGGAACAGACAGAGGTTTAGTCGTCCCAGTTTTAAGAGAAACAGATGAAATGTCCTTTGCAGATATAGAGAAAAATATCGGAGCACTTGGACAAAAAGCTAGAGACGGTAAAATTACCATTGAAGATTTGCAAGGCGGAACTTTTACAATTACGAATGGAGGAATCTACGGTTCTATGCTTTCAACACCAATATTAAATCCTCCCCAATCTGCAGTTTTAGGAATGCATAATATTATTCAAAGACCTGTTGTGGTTGACGGCAACATAGAAGTGAGACCAGTAATGTACCTTGCTTTATCATATGACCATAGAATAATTGATGGAAAAGAAGCTGTGTCGTTTTTAAAAATAGTAAAAGAGTCTCTTGAACAACCAAAAAGACTTTTTTTAAATATTTAATCATGGAAAATAATTTTGATTTAGTTGTTATCGGAGGAGGACCTGGCGGATATGTGTGCGCTATTAGGGCAGCACAGCTTGGATTAAAAACAGCATGCGTTGAGTCCAGAGGAGCTCTTGGAGGGACGTGTCTTAATGTAGGATGTATACCTTCAAAAAGTTTGCTAAATTTATCTGAAAATTTTCATAAAGCTAAAAAAGATTTTAATCAGCAAGGTATCGAGGTAGATGGAATAAAACTAAATATAGATAAAATGATGTCGAATAAAAATAAGTCTATTCAAGTTTTGACTAAAGGAGTAGAATTTTTATTTAAGAAAAATAAAGTAACATATTTTAAAGGCAAAGGTGTTCTTTTTTCAAAAAATGATATTGTTGTTTACGAAAGCAATAATATAAAAACTAATATTAAATCTAAAAATATTGTCATAGCTACTGGTTCTGCTGTGGCTTCACTACCTGGTATTGAAATTAACGAAAAAAATATTGTTTCTTCTACAGGCGCACTATCTTTTGAAAAAGTGCCAAAAAAATTAGCTGTAATTGGAGGAGGGTATATTGGTTTAGAAATGGGGTCCGTTTGGTCAAGGCTTGGATCTGATGTAACAGTCGTAGAGTATTTGGATTTTATAACTCCAGGAATGGATAGAGAAATCTCAAACGAATTCCAAAAAATTTTAACAAAACAAGGAATTAAATTTAAGATGGGGTCAAAAGTTCATTCTGTTAAGGATCAAGGTAAATCTGTTTTAGTTTCGTATACTAATGTTAAAAGTTCAAAAAAAGAAGTTTTAGAAGTTGAAAAGGTTTTAGTATCTGTCGGAAGAAAACCTTATACAGAAGGATTAAATCTTTCTAAAGTTGGAATTAAAAAGGACAGCAAAGGCAGAATAGAGGTAAACAGTAAATTACAAACTTCAGTAAGTAATATTTACGCAATAGGGGATGTAATAAAAGGTCCGATGTTAGCTCATAAAGCCGAAGAAGAAGGCATAGCAGTTGCTGAAATTCTAGCTGGGCAAGCTGGACATGTAAATTACGATGTGATTCCTGGAGTTATCTATACATCTCCTGAAGTTGCTACTGTTGGTAAAACAGAGGAGCAATTAAATGAGGAAAAAAAATCTTACAAAATTGGAAAATTTCCTTTTCTCGCCAACTCTAGAGCAAAAGTTAATAATGAAACCGAAGGTTTTGTTAAAATATTAGCTGATAGTAAAACAGATAAAGTTTTAGGTGTACACATTATAGGGCCGCACTGCGGAGATATGATAGCAGAGATGGCGTTGGCGATGGAGTTTGGCGCTAGCGCTGAGGATATTGCTAGAACTTGTCACGCTCACCCAACCCACACAGAAGCAATAAAAGAAGCAGCTTTAGCTGTTGATAAAAGACCAATTCATTTCTAAAAAATAAAAATTCAACTACTATTAAGTAATGAGAGCACAAGTTTTGCTACCTAAGATATTTAATTTTACATTTACTTATAATACTAACAAAAAAAAACTAAACCTAGGTGATGTTGTCGAGGTTCCTTTTGGTAAAAGTAATGAGTTTGGTGTTATTTGGCCCGGAGAGAGCTACAAATTAGAAAAGATCAAAATTAAAAATATTAACAAAAAAATTGAAAAATTTTCCTTAAACAAGAACCTAATAGATTTTATTAAATGGTTTGCAATGTATAATATGATGCCTTTAGGCCTCGTCCTAAAAATGGTTATCGGTAGTAATAAAGATCTATTTATCAAAGATGATAAAGATTTTAATCAAATTACAGCATCTAGAAAAATATATAATTTAAACAAAGAGCAACTCAATGCTCTAAATTTTTTAAACTTTAAAAACAATAAATTTGATGTTTCAGTTTTACAGGGCACAACAGGATCAGGAAAAACACTGGTTTATTTTGAGAGAATAAAAAAAATAATTACAGAAAAAAAACAAGCCCTAGTTTTATTACCTGAAATATTTTTGACTAATGAATTTAAATCAAGATTTATAGATTTTTTTGGATTTGAACCTGCTATATGGCACTCTAAAATTACACCAAAAAATAAAAGAATAATTTGGAAGGGAATAATTAATAATAAAATAAAATTAGTTGTTGGAGCCAGATCATCTTTATTATTACCTTTTAAAAACCTTGGGGTTATTATTGTAGATGAAGAGCATGACGCTTCATATAAACAAGATGAGGGTGTAATATACCACGCAAGAGACATGGCAATCGCTAGAGCTTTGTTTGAAAAAATTCCAATTCATCTAATTAGCTCTGTACCTTCACTTGAAACTTACAATAATATTCATAATAAAAAATATAGGTATTTTAAAATTATCAATAGATACAATAATTACCCTTTACCAAAAACTAAAATTGTAAATTTGAATTTAAAAAAAGTGAAAGGTAATTATTTATCAAATGAAAGTATTGAAATAGTAAAAAAGTTTCTTGAAAAAAAAGAACAAGTACTATTTTTTCTTAATAGAAGAGGATATGCGCCATACTTAATATGCAAAAATTGCGGTCATAAGCTGATATGTATTAATTGTTCGATGTATTTAACATTTCATAAAAATAAAAACAAAGCTATATGTCACCACTGTTCTTCAGAAAAAAAAATATTCAACAAATGTAAAGATGGAAAAATTTGTGATTTTATAATGTATGGACCAGGTGTTGAAAAAGTTTACGAAGAAGTTAGTAAATTGTTCCCTACGAAAAAAGTTGAAATTTTTTCAAGCGATTACCTTATTAAAAAAAAACAAGCTAATTCTTTATTTAATAGAATTGTAAATAATGAAGTGGATATTTTAATAGGAACACAAATGATCTCAAAGGGTTTTAATTTTTCAAAATTAAATTGCATAGTAGTAATCGACGCGGATTTTTCTGGACGTGGCTATGATTTAAGAACTACTGAAAAAAATATACAATTATATCATCAATTAAGTGGAAGAGCTGGCAGGTTTAGCTCTGAGTCGTTAATTATTTATCAAACACTATCGCCAGAAAATACTATTTTAAACGAATTGATTAAGAATAATCCTGATGAAATTTTAAAAAAAGAACTTGATTTAAGGAGAAAAAATTTTTTACCTCCTTTCAGTAGGTTAATCGCAATTATTGTGTCAGCTAATTCACAAGTTTTAAGCATTGAAGGAGCAAGGGAAATCAAAAAACATTTAAAAAAAATAAACGACTTAGAGGTTATGGGTCCAGTAGACTCTCCTTTACTAAGGATAAAAAAGAAATATCGATCTAGATTATTAATCAGATTTGAAGAGAAAAGCTTAAAGCAAAAATTAGTTTCAAAGCTCTTAAATTCCTTGAAAATTTCAAATAAAATTAAACTTACGGTTGATGTGGATCCTGTAAATTTTGGATAATTTCGTAATTGGTAACTTGATCAACATAAACTCTTGTGATACGAAACGCTCATTATTTCATAATAATTTCAAACAAAAATGAGCACAAACAAATCTTTCTCGACAGAAACCTCTGAAAGATACTCCCGTGCACTTTTTGAAGTTGCCAAAGAAACTAGTGAATTAGAAAAAATTGAAAATGATATAAAAAATTTTCAATTTCTTTTAAATAGCAGCCTAGATATTAAAAACTTTCTTCAAAATCCAACGCAAAGTAAAGATAATCAAAATAATGTAATTAAATTATTAGGTGAAAAACTAAATTTTTCAAAAAATTTAAAAAATTTTATGTATTTGCTAATTGAAAAAAGAAGAATATTTTTTGTAGAAAAAATTATTAATAGTTTTTTAAAATTGTGTCTGCAAAAGAGAGGTGAAGTTAAAGCCTCATTAATTTCTTCAAAAGAATTATCTGAAACAGAAATTGAAAGTATCGGTAAAGATTTGTCATCTTCAATGGGGACAACAATAAAATTTGACTATAAGGTTGATAAAGAACTAATTGGTGGATTAAAACTTCAGCTTGGAAGTTTTATGATTGATACTTCAATTAAAAATAAACTAAAGAAATACGAACAAAAAATGTTAGAAAGTTAAAATGACTATAAATCCCTCAGAAGTAACTAAACTTCTCAAAGATCAAATTAAAAATTTTGGTGAGAAAGCCGAGGTTTCTGAAATTGGAAAAGTTTTATCAGTTGGCGATGGGATCGCAAGAGTATACGGTTTGGATAATGTTCAAGCTGGCGAAATGGTAGAATTTGAAGATGGCTCAAAAGGTATGGCGCTTAATTTAGAAAATGACAACGTCGGAGTTGTAATCTTCGGAGACGATAGAAAAATTAAAGAAGGTGATACGATTAAAAGAACAAATGCAATTGTTGATGTCCCAGTCGGCAAAGAACTTTTAGGAAGAGTTGTTGATGGTTTAGGAAATCCCATAGATGGAAAAGGAACTATACCCTCTAAAGATAGAAAAAGGGTTGAAGTAAAAGCTCCGGGAATAATTCCAAGACAATCGGTTAGTGAGCCAATGCAAACAGGTTTAAAATCTATCGACTCACTTATTCCAGTAGGAAGAGGACAAAGAGAGTTAATCATTGGTGATAGACAAACAGGCAAAACTGCAGTTGCAATCGACGCAATCATAAATCAAAAAAAAATAAACGAATCTTCTGATGAGAAGAAAAAACTATATTGTGTTTACGTTGCAATCGGACAAAAGCGTTCTACTGTTGCCCAAATAACGAAAACTTTAGAAGAAGCAGGAGCACTTAAATATACAACAATAGTTGCTGCGACAGCATCCGACTCTGCACCACTTCAGTTTTTAGCGCCCTACACTGGTTGCACAATTGGTGAATATTTTAGGGATAACGGAATGCATGCTTTAATTGTTTATGACGATCTATCAAAACAAGCTGTAGCTTATAGACAAATGTCACTGTTACTTAGAAGACCGCCAGGAAGAGAAGCTTACCCTGGTGATGTATTTTATTTACACAGCAGACTTTTAGAAAGAGCAGCAAAATTAAGTGACGCTAATGGTGGCGGATCATTAACAGCTTTACCAATTATTGAGACACAAGCTGGAGATGTTTCAGCATATATTCCTACAAATGTTATTTCTATTACTGATGGACAAATATTTCTAGAAACTGAATTATTTAACCAAGGAATTAGACCAGCGGTAAACGTGGGTTTATCCGTATCACGTGTAGGATCTGCAGCACAAACTAAAGCAATGAAAAAAGTTGCAGGATCAATTAAGTTAGAACTTGCTCAATATAGGGAAATGGCAGCTTTTGCTCAATTTGGATCAGATTTAGACGCTTCAACACAGCAATTATTAAATCGTGGGGCAAAATTAACTGAACTATTAAAACAAGATCAATATTCTCCCATGACAGTCGCAGAGCAAGTGATATCAGTATTTACTGGTGTAAAAGGTTATTTGGATGATGTTGAGCTAGATAAAATCAAAAAATTCGAGAGAGATATAATTGAAAAAATTAAATCGGATAAACAAGAAATAATAGATGCAATCCAGACTTCTGGAAAACTAGATGAAGATACAGAAAACTTGTTAAAAACAGTTATAGAGGAATATAAAAAATAGAAATGCCCAGTTTAGATGATTTAAAAAAAAGAATAAAAAGTGTTAAATCAACTCAAAAAATTACAAAAGCTATGAAAATGGTAGCCGCAGCCAAGTTAAGAAAAGCACAAGAAAGCGCTGAGAAAGGCAGACCTTATAGCCAAAAAATGCAAAATATAATATTAAACTTAACAAAATCTATAAACGACCCACAAAATGCGCCGAAACTTTTAGTCGGCACAGGAGAAGATAAAAAATATTTGTGTGTAGTGTTGACTGCAGACAGAGGTCTATGTGGAGGCTTCAATTCTAATATATGTAAATTAGCTAAAAATAATTTTAAATCAATTTTAAATGATAAAAAAGAACTTAAAATTATTACTGTTGGTTCAAAAGGATATGACCAAATAAGACGAGATTATGGGAAATATGTAATAAAAAAATTTAGCTTTAAAGATAAAAAAAATATTACCTTTAATGAAGCAGATGAAGTAGGAAATGAGATTTTATCTTTATTTAATCAAAATGAATTTGATAAATGTTTAATTTTTTATAATAACTTTAAAAACGTAATTACGCAAATACCGCAGGCTCAACAAATCATACCAGCAGAAATAAAAAAAACAGAAGATAAAAATGTTGATAATTTTTCATATGAATTTGAACCTGAAGAGGATGAAATATTAGAAGATTTATTACCTAAAAATATTTCAACTCAAATTTTTAAAGCTTTGTTAGAAAATGCTGCAAGTGAACAAGGTTCAAGAATGACAGCAATGGATAACGCAACAAGAAATGCTGGAGACTTAGTTGATAAACTTACAATTAATTATAACAGAAGTCGTCAAGCTTCTATTACAAAAGAATTAATTGAAATTATTTCAGGAGCAGAAAGTTTATAATTATGAAACAAAAAGGAAAAATAACTCAAATTATTGGAGCGGTGGTTGACGTAAATTTCGACACAGATTTACCTGAAATTTATACTGCTTTAGAGGTTAATAATTCTAATAATAAATTAATTTTAGAAGTTGCTCAACATTTAGGGGAAAATAGTGTTCGAACTATTGCAATGGATGCTACAGAGGGATTAAAACGTGGGGATGAAGTTACAAACACTGGAGCTCCAATAAGTGTACCCGTAGGCCCTGAAACATTGGGAAGAATTATTAATGTTATAGGAGAGTCTATCGATGAAAAAGGTGATGTAAAAACAAAAGAAAAATGGCCGATACATAGAGCTGCTCCAAAATTTACAGACCAGGCAACTGAAACTGAGCAATTAGTTACTGGAATAAAAGTCATTGATCTTTTAGCTCCATACGCGAAAGGTGGAAAAATTGGTTTATTTGGAGGAGCTGGAGTAGGAAAAACAGTAACAATCATGGAATTAATAAATAACATAGCTAAAGCTCATGGAGGATTTTCAGTGTTTGCAGGAGTTGGTGAAAGGACTAGAGAAGGAAATGATTTGTATCATGAAATGATAGAGTCAGGAGTAATCAAAACAGATGGAAAGGGTTCAAAAGCCGCTCTAGTTTATGGGCAGATGAATGAACCTCCTGGAGCCAGAGCAAGGGTTGCTTTGACAGGTTTAACGGTTGCGGAATATTTTAGGGACAAAGAAGGTCAAGATGTTTTATTTTTTGTTGATAATATTTTTAGATTCACTCAAGCAGGTTCCGAAGTATCTGCATTATTAGGAAGAATACCTTCAGCTGTTGGATATCAACCGACATTAGCAACCGATATGGGTAACTTACAAGAAAGAATTACTTCTACAGACAAAGGCTCTATTACTTCAGTTCAGGCCATTTATGTTCCTGCAGATGATTTGACAGATCCAGCACCAGCAACATCATTTTCTCACCTAGATGCAACAACTGTGTTATCAAGACAAATAGCTGAGATTGGAATTTATCCAGCTGTTGATCCTTTGGACTCAACATCTAGAATTTTAGATCCAAGAGTCGTAGGTGAAGAACATTATAAAGTAGCAAGAGATGTTCAAAGAATATTACAAGCTTATAAGTCTTTACAAGATATTATTGCGATACTTGGAATGGATGAGCTATCCGAAGAAGACAAACTTACAGTTGCCCGAGCAAGAAAGATACAAAGGTTTCTCTCACAGCCTTTTTTTGTTGCTGAGGTATTTACAGGATCACCAGGAAAACTTGTTGATCTTGACGATACAATAAAAGGATTCGATGCAATTTGTAAAGGAGAGTATGACCACTTGCCTGAAGCAGCCTTTTATATGGTTGGAGGAATCGAAGAAGTAATTGCGAAAGCAGAAAAGCTTTCAAAAGAAAGCAAATAATGTCAGACAAGTTTACTGTTGAAATTATCACTCCAGATAGAACAATGTTAAAATCAGATGCATTAGAAGTTACAATTCCTTCATACGAAGGCCAAATGGGTATTTTAAAAGATCACATACCTTTGATAACTTTTTTAAGACCTGGATTAATTAACGTTAAAAATGAAGAAGAAAAAAAATTTTATGTTGAAGAGGGAACTGTAGAATTTTCAAGTAATAATCTTTTAATATTAACATCAACTGTAAAAGATTTAAAAAATTTTGATAAAGATTCAGTTGAAAATTTAATTCAAGAAACACAAAAAAAACTTAAAGATGACAACTTCTCTGATAAAGAAAAATATATAATTTCTTACAAAATAGACACACTAAAAGAGATTAATCGATAAAGTTATCAATCTCTTTTAGCAAATTAAAATATAAATTTTTTTTAAAGTTCACAATAACCTCAGGTAATTTTTTTGGATTAATCCACTTCCAATCTATAAACTCTGGGTTTTTTGTGTTTAGATTTATTTGATTATCGTCACCTAAAAACCTAGTTACAAACCACTTTTGTTTTTGACCTCTAAATTTACCTTTCCAGATGATGCCAATCAAATTATCTGGAAGTTCGTATTCGTACATTCTATCTATTTCTTTAAGAATTTTAATATGTTTAATGCTAGTTTCTTCATATAATTCTCTTTTCATTGCAGTTATGAAATCTTCACCTTCATCAACGCCACCTTGGGGCATTTGCCATTTATCGATCGGATTATCTTTTCTTTTACCTACAAAAACGTGATTGTTATTATTTAAAACAATTATTCCTACTCCAATACGCATCGGGAGTTTATGTTTATTCATATTTAAGAATTAAATAATTTAATAGCGTAATTAAGCTGATTGTCTTTTTCTGAATTAATCTTAAAATCATCTTCAATTTCTTCTATCAGGATATCTGGAGTAACACCTACCTCGGATATAGATTTACCAGATGGAAGATAATATTTTGAAATAGTAAGTCTCATTCCACCTCCATTTTTTAAAGGGATTATCGATTGAACCGAACCTTTGCCGTAAGAATTTTCGCCAAGTATAATAGCTCTTTTATGATCTTTTAGAGCACCTGCAAATATTTCTGCAGCTGATGCAGAGCCATTATTAATTAAAACTACCATCGGTTTACCTTTAATCTCGTCGCCTTTTCTTGCAAAAAATTTTCTCGTTTCAGATATTTTTCGACCCTTGGTGGATACTATCTCTCCATCATTTAGGAAAAAATCAGTTATATTTATTGCTTGAGTCAATAGTCCTCCAGGGTTATTTCTTAAGTCAATAACATAGCCTTTAATTTTTTTATTGTTCTCAAATTTTTTTAAAATTTTTAGTAATTGATTGTCACTATTCTCATTAAATGACTTTAGCCTAACATATCCAATATTTTTTTCTTTACTAATTACTTCAGAGTTAACAGACTGTATTTCAATTACTTTTCTTGTAATTTTAAATTCAATAGGCTTTTTTACATTTTTCCTTCTTATAGTAAGATCTATAGTTGTGCCAACTGGTCCACGCATTAATTTAACCGCCTCCATTAAAGATTTCCCTTGCACTTGTTCTTTACCAATTTTAACAATGTAATCACCCGCTTTTATTCCTGCTTTTGCAGCAGGAGTATCATCAATTGGTGAAATTACTTTTACTACGCCAGCCTCCATGCCAATTTCAATTCCTAATCCCCCAAATTCACCTCTTGTATCTGTTTGCATTTCTTTAAATAATTCAGGACTCATGTAAGCAGAGTATGGATCTAAAGACTGTAACACCCCGTTAATTGCCGAGTCCATTACTTCTGACTGATCGATTTCTTCAACGTAATTTTCTTGTATATTTTCTAAAACCTCACCAAATAGATCAATTTTTTCGTAAAGATTATTTTTTGAAAAAACTGAGCTACCTAAAAAAGTAAATATCATTATAAAAAGAAGAATTTTTTTCATATCATCGCTTTTTCCTTTGGAATTTCTTCAGACCACATTTTTTCCAAATCATAAAACTCTCTTTTTTCAGGATGGAAAATATGAACAATTACATCGTGTGCATCAACTAATTTCCATTCATTGCTCTCTTTGCCTTCAATACGACAATTGTCGATACCTAATTTTTTCAATTGAACTATAAGAATTTCAGATAATGCTTGTAAATGTCGTGAAGAGGTACCAGATGCGATGACCATATAATCTGCAATATACGATTTATTTTTTAGGTTGATACAGGTTATGTTTTGAGCTTTGTTACTATCTAAAATTTTTTCTATATTATCTTTAATCTCAACAATTTTCATTAATAATTCATTTTTTCTATTTTCCTTATTTTTGATGAAGAGATTATTATAGGTTTATTATGGATAAAAATAATTTTATTTTTTAAAAATTTTGACACTATTGATTTTTTACCCTTCTTATCATATCCTTTTCTTGAAAAAACAATTAATTTTGTCAATTTTACTATTTTTTTCCAACTTTTCCACTTATGAAATTCTAATAGATTATCAGATCCAATAATAAAATAAATATCTTTATATTTTTTTTCTTTTATTAGATAGTTAATGGTATCAATGCTTCTTGAAGAGCCTAAAGCTTTGTCTAAATGAATAATACGAATTTTTTTAATATTTTTAGTTAATTTCTTTGCTTTGATTATTCTTTGAGAAAGAGAGTAGAAAGCCTCATCTTTAAAGGGATTTTGTTTCGTTATAATCCAAAAAATTTTATTCAATTTTATTTTTTTTATTGCAATTTTAGATATTACAAGATGTCCCTTATGAGCGGGATCAAAACTGCCACCCAATATTCCTAAAGATTTTTTCAAAGATTTTACCATTACCTATGGCCTAATAATTCCTTTGCCAGAAACTATATACTTATAAGATGTTAATTGATTTATACCGACTGGTCCTCTCGGCGGGAGTTTATTAGTGGAAATACCTATTTCTCCCCCAAAACCAAATTCGCCTCCATCTGCAAATTGAGTTGATACATTATGCATTGCAATTGAACTATTCACTCCATTTAAAAATATTTGAGCGTTTTTTTTATTGTTTGTAATTATACTATCCGTATGCATTGTGCCATATTTCAAGATATGATTAATTCCTTCTTTTACATTCTTTACGGTTTTCACTGATATTATTGAGTCTAAGTATTCTGTCCTCCAATCTTTCTCTACAGCCATCTTAAGCTTACCTTTGAATAATCTATTTATCTTACTGTCTACTCTTACCTCACAACCTGATTTAATCAGGGATATAATTATTTCTTTTGCATGCGAATTAATTGCTTTTTCATCAATAAGAAGTGTTTCTAAGGCACCGCAGATGCTAGTCCTTCTCATCTTAGCATTAATGATCAATTTTTTTGCCATATTTAAATTTGCAGTTTTATCCAAATATATATGACATAATCCCTCAAGATGGCCAATAACATGCACATTCGAATATTTTTGAACTTTAGCTACTAAGCTTTTACCACCTCTTGGGACAATCACATCGATGTAAGCATTCATTTTGGATAATAGGTCATCTACAATTTTTCTACTTTTATTTTCTATAAATTGAACACAATTTTTATTAATCTTATTTGTTTTTAAAACATCCCTAAAAAGATTTGCTAATAATTTATTTGAATAAAATGCTTCAGAACCACCTCTTAGTATTGAGCAATTTCCTGACTTAAAGCATAAGGCTGCGACATCAGCAGTTACATTAGGTCTACTTTCATAAATAACTCCTATTATTCCTATGGGTGTTGAGACTTGTTTTATAGTCAACTTATTTGGTCTTTGCCATTTTTTAATAACTTGACCAACTGGATCTTTAAATTTAGCAATTTGATTTATAGAATATCTTATACCCTCTATTCGTTTATCATTAAGAATCAGTCTATCAACTAAATGCTTTCTTTTTATACTTCTAACATCTTTAATATTTTCCTTAATAATATTTTTCTTATTTTTTAATAGTGATTTATTATAACTTTCGAGAACTTTTTTGACTTTATCGTGTTTAATATTTTTGAGATCTTCAAAAGCCTTTTTTGCATTTTTTCCAATATTTTCTAAATAACTCATTTATAATAATACCATATCATCTTTATGAATTATTTCAGTTTTACTTAAATATCCCAAAATTTTTTCTATTTCTTTGCTTTGTTTACCTTTAATTTTATTAATTTCTTCTGAACTAAAAGAGGATAAACCTCTAGCTAATTCATTATTATTTTGATCTAAAACCAATACGTTTTCTCCCTTGTTAAAAAATCCATCAATTCTTGATACACCCGCAGCTAATAAACTTTTGCCATTTCGAAGAGCTTTTGCTGCACCATCATCAATTTTAATAGTTCCATTGGAGTTTAAGGAACCAATTATCCATTTCTTTTTTGCGTCTAAGCTAGAAATCTTAGGAAAAAAGTGAGTAAACTTATCTTTTTTAATCATATTGGAGATTGGATAATCTTTTTTACCATTTGCAATAAACATATGGCTTCCTGAATTCATACAGATTTTTGCTGCATCTAATTTAGTGATAATACCTCCAGAACCGTAATTATTTTTCTTTTTTTCAATTAATGAGGTTATTTTATCATCAATAATTTCAATATTTTTTACTATTTGTTTGCTTTTTGATTTGTCATATACGCCATCGACATCAGAAAAAATTATTAAAATATCTGCACCAATTATTTGTGCAACTCTAGCAGCAAGTCTATCATTATCTCCATATTTAATTTCAGTTGTGGCAGTTGAGTCGTTTTCATTTACAATAGGAATTGAATTTAATTTAAATAGATTGTCAAATGTTCTTCTCACATTAATTGCTCGTCTTCTTTGCTCGGTATCATCTGGGCTTATAAGAATTTGCCCAGTTTTGATTTTATGTTTATCAAATAATTTTTGGAATTCACCAGCTAAATGGATCTGACCTATAGCCGCGATAGCTTGAGACATTTCAAGTTTTATTTTTTTTTTTTTGATTCTAAGATACTTTTGACCAAGTGCTATTGCCCCTGATGAGACGATCACAAAATCTTTATTTTTTCCATATTTTTTTATATCTTTAATTAAAGAAGTTACCCATTGTTTTTTGAATCTCCCCTTGCTATCTACAACTGTAGTGGATCCAAGTTTTAAAACAATTTTTTTTGAATTTTCAAAAAGCATTTTTAATAAGTATTTTTTTTATTTTTTGTATATCTTTATTAGAGAATACCGAGATAATTTCATATTTTGATTTAATTTTCTTTTTAAATTTGTTTAATTTGTTATTTATTTCTTTCTCATCAAGTAAATCTGACTTATTAAAAAAAATTATTTCTTTCTTTTTTGTTAAGTTTTTATCATAAGTTGATAATTCAAACTTTATATTTTTGTAAACACCAATCAAATCTTGCTCTGAAATATCTATTAAATGTAACAAAATTTTACATCTTTCTATATGCCGTAAAAATTTATCTCCTAAACCTATTCCTTTATGAGCTCCTTCAACTAAACCAGGTATATCTGCTAAAGTTACCTCTTTTCCATCGTAATAAGTTACCCCTAAATTTGGATTAATTGTTGTAAAGGGATAATTAGCTATCTTAGGTTTAGCTCTAGTTAACGCTGCAAGCAAACTTGATTTTCCAGCATTAGGCTTTCCTATAATACCAATATCAGCGATAACTTTTAGCTGAAGCCAAATCCAAAACTCCTCACCAGTTTTACCATTTGTTTTTTTCTTTGGAGCCCTATTAGTTGAGCTTTTAAACCTAACATTTCCAAGACCACCTTTACCACCTGATGCAACAAGATATTTTTCTTTATTTTTTATAAAATCATAAATTAAAGTATTATTATCTTCTTCATAAATTTGAGTTCCTACAGGAACTTTTAAAATTAAATCTCTTCCATTTGCACCAGTTCTGTTTCTTTTACTTCCTGGTTTGCCATGTTGTGCTTTAAAATGTTGAGCGTATCTAAAATCTATTAACGTGTTCAAGTTTCTATCTGACTCTACGATAATTGATCCACCACTTCCACCGTCACCACCGTCAGGTCCCCCGTACTCTATAAATTTTTCTCTTCTAAAACTAGCAGAACCAGAACCACCGTTACCAGCTTTGATATATATTTTTGCTTGATCTAAAAATTTCATTGTAGGTATATTATAAATAACTAAGGTTATTTATAGATTTAATTGGGGATTACAGAAACAAAAGTTCTGTTTAATTTTGATTTTTTGAATTTAACTTTGCCTTTAATCAAAGAAAATATAGAATGGTCTTTTCCAATACCAACATTATCTCCTGGATGAATTTTTGTTCCTCTTTGTCTTACAATTATATTTCCAGGAATTACTAATTGGTCACCATACTTTTTTACCCCAAGACGACGACCTTTACTATCTCGGCCGTTTTTCGATGATCCACCTGCTTTTTTTGTTGCCATTCGTTTATCCTATTTTTTTAATACTTTTTTTGTAACAGACTCTTTTACAGCCGTCTTTTTTTGAGTTATTTCTTTTGAGGCAGTTTTCTTTGTAACCATAACTTTAGCCTCATCAATTATCTTGCCATCTTTAGATAAAATTTTTGTAATTTGTATTTTTGAATGACGTTGTCTGTGCCCATTTTTTTTTCTAGAGTGCTTTCTTCTTCTTTTATGAAAAATTAAAACAGTTCTGTCTTTCACATTATCGAGCAATTTAGCTTCTACGGTAGCTCCGCTGATGCTTGGACTTCCAATTTCAGTAGTCTTATCATCGTTTAAAAGTAATACGTTTTTAAATTTAATTGTTTCACCAACTTTTGCGCTCAATTTTTCTATCTCTAATATCTTACTTGCAGATACCTTGTATTGTTTTCCACCAGTTTCAATAATTGCAAATGACATAAATTCTCACTTTTTAGTTTCAGGGCAATATAGCCCTCAATATTATCAAGTCAAGATTATAGAGCTTAAAAATTGTCTTTAAGATCACGTAATTTCGTAAATATTTCTAGATCAGAGGCATTTTTTAAATTTAATGCATCTTTAACATTAAGATCGTCATATCTTAAGAATATATTCGTTTGAATTTCATCTTTTATTGTAGATGGAATTGTAGGCTCCTTGTCCTTTATTTTTGCCTCTATCTCTTTTTCTTTTTCTTTTAAGTAATTGTTATTGGGGTTGAATTTAAGACAAAATCCCAGATTATTTTTTGTGTATTCATGACCACAATAAATTTTTGTATTTTCTGGAAGATTTTTGATTTTATTTAAAGAATTAAACATTTGTTGGTATGTTCCTTCAAACACTCTTCCGCATCCTAAGGAAAATAAAGTATCACCAGTGAATACGACTTTTTCTTTTTCAAGATAAAAAGCGATATGACCTAAAGTGTGGCCTGGAATAAATATAGTTTTGAAATCAAGACTTCCAATTTTAAACTTTTGACCATCTTTTAATAAAATATCAATTGATGGGATTCTTTTTTTATCTTTCTCAAAGCCTAATACTTTTGAGCCATATTTTTTTTTTAGTTCTTCATTACCTCCAATATGATCAAAGTGGTGATGAGTGTTTAATATAAAGTCCAGTTTTTTATACTTTTGATCAATTTTTTTATCGCATGGAACAAATTCAGAGGGATCAATAATTGCCACAGTGTTAGTTTGATTGTCTTTGATTAAATAACTGTAGTTATCACTGAGACAAGGTATGATGTCAATTTCCATTTTATCCGATTAAAAAAATCCCAAGTTTAGAAAACAAATTTTTTATCTCCAAATTGCTTCTTTTAATTAATGAAGTGCTATTTTCATTAACACCAACAACTTTTTTTATGTTTATATTTTGATTTTCGCAATAATTAAATAAATCTTTTATTGTGCACATATGTAAATTAGGAGTATTAAACCATGAATTTGGCAGTGTTTTTGTTACAGGCATTTTGCCAAAAAGTAACAAACTTGTTCGAACCTTCCAATATCCAAAATTTGGAATTGAAACAATCACAGATTTTCCAATACGTAACAATTCATTTAAAACTTTATCAGGTTTATAAAAAGCTTGAAGAGTTTGACTAAGAACAACATAATCAAATGACTGGTCAGGAAACTGGTATAATTCAGTTTCCGCATTTCCTTGAATAACGGTCAATCCTTTATAAATACAGTCTTGAACATTATTTTGATCCAGTTCCAATCCTCTTGTTTCGATATTTTTTTCTTTAACAAGAAAGTTCATTAAAGAACCATCACCGCAACCTACGTCAAGTACTCTTGTATTATTAGGCAGCAAATCTGCAATTACTCTAAATTCTTGTTTCATTTTTTAAATTTCTCATACATCGAGTCTATAAAACCCTTTAATGTTTTTAAAAATTCTGGTTCATTTAGTAAAAAAGAATCATGCCCTTTATCCGTTTCTATTTCAGAGTAAGAAACATCAGCTCCGGAGGCATTTAAAGCAATTACTATATCTTTATTTTCTTTTGTTGTATAAAGCCAGTCTGATGAAAATGAAATTACTAAAAATTTTGTCAATTGATTCTTGAAAGCTTCAACTAACCCATCTTTGTATTGTTTAGATAAATCAAAGTAGTCCATTGCTCTTGTAATATATAAAACAGAATTAGCATCAAATCTTTCAACAAAAGAACTTCCTTGATGTCTTAAATAGCTTTCAACTTGAAAATCTGCATTAAAACTAAATTCATAATCTGCTTTTTCTTGTAACTTTCTTCCAAATTTTTCTTGCATACCTTGTTCTGATAAATAGCTTATGTGACCAACCATTCTTGCAACAGCTAAACCATTTTTAGGTTGAGTATTTTTTAAAAAATATTTTCCA
>Ga0181422_1000082_pt1 | contig 28004 bp, 40 predicted proteins | sample 45SPOviralmetaG_FD_130147 | JGI IMG/M metagenome (GOLD analysis project Ga0181422, IMG submission 130147) | Marine viral communities from the oligotrophic San Pedro Time Series (SPOT) site, San Pedro Channel, CA, USA - 45 SPOT_SRF_2013-07-18 | ecosystem: Environmental > Aquatic > Marine > Strait...
CATACCCACTCCATAAATGTCACCTCCATTTTCTAGAGGTCTAAAATAGATTACACGACACTCTCCTTTCTTTGTGTTCTCTAATTCTTTTTTAACTAAAAATTCCTGATCAACTAATAGATCGCATACTTGCCTGACTGAAGATGTACTTCCATCTGCTAAGTTTTTTAAGTCTGTACTTTTCCATCCATCAGTTTTTGGATTGTTTAAAATTTCATTTTTAATTTTCTTGTAGACAGGATTATCTCTTGGCATTTCTTTGTCCTTTCTTCTGTTTAGATTTAGCAGTAGGTTTTAAGAACCTACGTCTACTTGGTTTAGTGAAGCTATCAACCAAATCAGATGTTAATTTATAGTTTATGTCTTTAAAAAATTCATAGTAATCCATGATTTAATTACCCTCCTCAAGTTTTCTCCACAACTCTGTATTCTCTATCTCTTGGATGTCTATCTTAATATCTCTGATAGCAATGTCCAATGCTTTCAAAACAAATGTGTCAACTAAGTTCGACATCAACTCATATTGATCATCGTTAAAATGGGTAGGCACATTCTTCAATGCAAGTAACTCATTTACCTTATCTAAAATTCTAAAAGGTGTATGTTGAGAATAATATTTTAGCAAGTCTTGTCGACTGTTTCTATTAATAGTAAATTCATCTAACTGTTCAACAACTTTAGGCTTTGGCATTTCTATCTCCTAATTTATATGGTCTATTTAAAAACTCTTGAACCTCGGATGCTTTCTTAAATACTACAACCTCATTACTAGCATCACTCGATTTAATTTTATAATAATCATCTTGAAAAAATACTGTATACAATACACCATCTACTGTAGTTTCCATGATGCCCTCGTCAACTATCTCTGTCATCTTGTTGCCTCACTTTCTTCTTCTGTAATTTTTCATAACAAGACTTACATACCCAACCTGTCGCAGTCCTACCACCACCATACTTCAGTTGTTTAAATTCATTACAGGTCTTGCAGTAGAGTCTAGGCTGATTCATATAAGTCCATTCATATAAAGTGTTATTGTCATTGTAAATGGATTAAAGATTAAAGCAATCAAACACCATAAAATATTATTCATTTCATTTCTCCCAACTTAAAGTCTTACCTGTGTCTACATTTTTAATAACCCCATACTTTATTTCTAACTCGGAATCAGGATAACGTGTGTCATCAGGTTCAAGTAAACCTGATTCAACTAATGATTTTGCCTCTGCCTCTGACTTAGCACTCACTAAGTAACTGTCAGTCCTTAAAACGTTTGACTCAACAAATACTTCAAAAGTGTAGGTAGGTTCAGGCTTGGGCTTGGGTTTCTTCTTGTGAAAGTATGCCCTTAACAACTTACTCTTTTCTATTGGGTAATCATACCGACAGTCAGGATCAGTAGATTTAAAACCATCCATCAACTTCTGTCCTCTGACTTTAAAAGTGTAGTCATCTTTGTTTAAATACTTCTTAACTTGCCTAATAAAATCCCAACCATCATAATCATTCGTTATATTTTTCAAGGCATACAAATGTTTCATATTTTCTTTTTCAAGTAAGATCACGTTTGAATGTGTAGTACAATTTGGTTTGACAACTTGTAGATGTGAGTAGCTTTCAATGTTTATGTGGTAGAAAAACTTTTTCATAAACCAATCACTCTCCTCTACAAACAGTTTGTTGATAAATGGTACGTCAATTAATATAGGTTGTGGTAAGTTCATTCTGATTCCCCTTTGCTTAGTATGGTTGAATTTAATTTGTTTATAAATTTAATTTTGTTACCCTTAATAAAAATAATAAATGCTTTAAGTAGTCCTAATACAAAGACAAAAACAGCAGTACCTAATAAACTAGTATCTAATCCCCCATAGTATGTAAAGTATGGAAATAAAACAGCTACCGCACCTAGCACAAATAGTATTGTCAATACATAGTCTAGTAAATCTAATATGTAAATCTTGTATTTAGTTTTCAATGTCATTCTCCTCAAGTTAAAATAAGTCTAGTCCATTGGTCTGCCATAGCATTGGCAATACCTTTAAATGTTTTACTTCTTTGTTCTGCCCTCTCTTTTGGTGTAAGTTTCCACAACTCTGAGTACCACTTAGGCATCTTACTTCCATTGCCCATAGTCACAAACTCTCCCTTGTCCACCACCTTTGTAGGTTTTAACAAGGGTAAGTTTTTTAACCACAAACAGGTAGTTTTTTGTGCCTTGTGTCCATGTTGCCAAGGTTGTATCTTTTGGTCAGGCTTTCTTATTTGACTTGAGATAACCGACATGGGATTTTCAATAGCTATTCTGTCGATAGGTGCATTCATTAAGAGTCTAACAAAGTCCAATGCTTTCTCTCTCTTGTTCCACCTGTCTACATTTTTTGATTTGTCCTTGTTATATAACCATCTGTTACCACTCAAGGCAAGGTAGGTACAAGGTGGAAAAGCAATCAGCATATCCCAATGTTGATCCAATACTTTTGTAATATCCCCTTGTATGTGATTCTTATGTGGGTTAGGTTTGAGATCACAAGAATAGGTGTTTACATATCCTAGTCTAAGGAATGCATCCCTGACTGCACCTGATTCCTCGCAAGCAATCAGGATTCTGATGTCTTTAGGTAGTCTATTCATTTTGAATTGTCCTTATTCTTCAGCTATGAATCTTCTTTTGATGTGAGTGAATGATTGTGGCAATGGCATACTGCCAAGCCTAACAAGTTGTCCTTTTGCTGATTTAGAAATTACCTTTATATCAGCAACATCTAACACAACGTCAGGTACTAACTTGTTAGGTACAAATTTTAAGAGTCCGTCTAATGTATGCATTTTTAAATCTCCTTTTCGTCAGTTTTAATACCGAAACACACTTTTACAAATGTGTTTCAGAATTAATACTTTGATAATACTTATAGTCCTAGTTTCCTAGGATAAAATCTATGCCGTTGATACCCTACCTTTCTTTGTTTGTTAATGTATGTTTACTAGTGTAGTGACAGTAATTAATAATGTCAAATTTTAGTGTGTCTTTCTTTTATCTCTGATAATAAATCTTTGGTAACACCATTCGTTATTGTGGATGAATCGTAACTATTCATTTTGGGCCCCTTATTAAAATTAAATTGCACGTTTTGTTTCTGTAATGATCTCTCCATGCCCATGTATTCTAAAGCTATGAGCATTGATAATAGGTAACTCATCATTTGTTAATAGTCTATCGGCTAGTATTTCGTTTCTATCGAATGCACTCTGACAATTTTTCCTATGCCCTTGTAACATTTCAAATGAATAACATTTTTCACAAATAGATTTAGCATCTTCTTTATTTTTTGAATACTTTTTTATCGGTTCTATGATTATATTTTCTTTGTCATGGTCGTAACATTTTAAGCAATCAATACACTTACCGAAACAATTTTGATCTTGGATAAATTTATCAGAGTCAACCACGTTAAAAACTTTGTCAAAATATTTTGGTACTTTATAAATAATTTTGTTTACTTTTGAATTTGAAAAAATTAAAATTAAATTTTTAGGTTTTGTTCTATTGTTAAAAAATTTATTGGTTACATCAATTCGTTTTGTCCATAAAGCAATATTACATCTTGGGTTTTTTTCAGCTATTAAACAGTAGTTTTCTAGCATAATTTTTCCATCATGCTTTTTTAATTTAAAATTTATTAATTGATTTTTGCTTTGCTTTTGACAGTAAGCATTTGCAGTTGTATTCTGATTGATAGCTTGTATCCCTTGTAATTTTCCACTCATATTTGATATATGAATCTTGAAAGGTTTTTTATTTTTTGTTGATAGGTTATCAATATTTATTTTATGTTCCATTTTGTACCCCTTAATTTTTAAATTATAATTTGATTATAGTTTACTTCAAAAAGATAAGTAAACCCTTATAATAAATATAAAGGTTTACTTTGTTGTTTTTATGCTACCTTTTTATTTTCATTGAACTTAACATCTCTGTAATCTGATGGTATATACAGATCTTTTTTTATTAACTCTTTATCGGTAGCATTTCTAATATATTCAAAAGCTTTTTCACTATCGGCACAAGCTTTAAATAGTTTTGTTGGGTTCTTTTTTAAGCTTTCATACCATGATTTTAGATAGCATACATGGTTTTTAGCTACTAACTTACAGTTATTTCCATAGTAAGCATCTAATAATGAGCTTGTAAATTCGGCTACTAATTCCTCATAAGCATATGAATTTGTGCTAAAAGAGTTATTTAATTTTCTATTTAATCTAGATTCATGACCTGTAGCATGACCAATTTCATGCCCTAGTGTAGATAAAAAATGTTCTTCACTGTCAAAAGATTCCTTGATAGGCATATCTATGCTATCAAAATTAGGATAGTAACATGCTCTATCTCTTTGTACCAAATGCATACCATTTTTAAGGTTAATACCTTTAATCATTGCATTTTCTAATTCAGATAATGGGATATTTTTTGATACTTTTTTTGGTTTATATTTATCTTCAAGGTCATTAATAATTTTATCTACTTCTTTAACTTTTCCAATCAATTGGGATAGATTCATAACATTATAATAATTATATTTAGGTATGAATCCAAAAGTAGGATTTCCATCTGTATCTAAAATTGGTTTATTATCTTTTTTCTTTTCGTATTGTTGCATAGAAAAATGGAAAATATTAGAGTACTTATTCCCTTTAATCACTTTATAAGCATTTTCCCTACCAAACAAAGTAATCATATTATTAAGGGTTAACCATAAGCTAGACTTATAATTATTTTTAGCTTGTACATATGAAAGTAATAGTGCATTTGAACCCTTGTAAATATTTTTTGTGTAAGGATTCATCTGAGATAACAAATTAAAATCTTTAGGATTCCAACATTTTTTGTAATCTGATGATTTATTGTCAGGGTTAAAAATATCCTCAATTAAAGATTGTAAAATTTTATTTTGTGAAACTTGTTCAGTTGTTAATGTTTTTGGTTTGTAGGTTTTCATTTTAATTATTCCCTTTATTAAAAATTTAATTTTGTTTCTATGCTTTTAATATTAATGTATTTACTTATTTTTTGTCAATAAATATTTATATGTGAGTATGCATAAATACAACACTTATAAAATAATTAATAAATATGTTGACAATTAATTTAATCTATGCTCACCAGGTTTTATATGTAGTATGTAAAAGTAACTAGTATGCATTAGTAACTAGGGGATATATGTTGTAGTGAGTTTTATTTTTATGCATCGTCTTTTAGTTTCTCGCATCAACGTGAATCTCATTGGATGTTTAACACATTAATGTGAATTACTGTTAGTGAGTCAGTAAATATACAGGTACTTTTGGGCTATATACTAGCTATAACAGGTTAATGTGGCATAAATTTTGTACTTGACAGTTGGCCTGGATTCGGCAAGGGTGGTGGGTGGGCGTGAGCCACGGGGGGTGCCCTAGATATATATACACACACTCATACACAGATTGGGTATTTTGAAAGTTATCCACAGGGGCGGTATTTCACCCTAAGTGACACACTTAAAGGTGTTAACTATTATACTTAGATGTTATATCATTAATACTTAGGGTGTACTAAGGATAATCATTAGTTACCTTTGCTTACCATCTAGTACTTCCCAATGTAATCTTTCACATTCGTATCTTAGTTGTTCATCAGTTAATTCATATTGAGATCTTGCTATTACTTCTCCATCATCTCTTCCAACTTGATAAGCTTGTTGCCATACTTCATGTACATTTTTTGTACCTAAACTCATAAAGTAAAATAAAGATAATGCTCCTAATAAAAAAGATATAATATATTTCATATAACCCCTTGACAGATTTAAATTTATGGATATAATAGAGTCTAACAGACGGCAAAGGTGATATCACTATAAGTGTATCACTTATAATTATATATCACTTAAAATAAAATAACACTTATAGTGAGTGTTAAACAAATACCTAAATAAATATCTGTACTAAAGAAAGTCTGTTAGCTTGACTAATAAAAGAAAAACAGTATACCTAAATGACAATTCTGTATTAGAAGATTTTTATAGAGCTATTAAAGAAAATAGACTAGACACTCTTCATATACCGCATAGTGATGTATTCTTTGTACGATCTGCATTACGAGAAAGAACAGGTCATACATATCCTTTACAACAAATTGAATCTGCTATGAGAGCAGAAGGATGGAATAAATAATATGGCTTTTATAAATCCCTTAACAATTAGTCTTGGTACAAAACTAGCTACTAGTTTAGGAAAAAAGTATGGCCCTAAAGTAGTATCTAAATTAAAAGGTATGACAAGTAAAAAAAATCTTGCAGAAAATTTATTAATATTGGGTATTGGAGCTACAGAAGTAGCAAGATTAAAATTAATGCCTAAATCAACAGGCGAGGGTAGAGCAGAAGAAATTAAAGAAATGAGAAAAAAATCTTCTAAACAATTTGCTGCTAGAAAAAAAGGTGATGCTAATCGTATAGAAGGTGAACCTGAAAAACCTTTCAAAGAAAAAAAACAACTTATTGAAATGGATGGTGTAAAAAAATTATACAAAGGTGGTGTAGTTGACATAGTAGATGCAGGTAAATACTTTAAACATAAATAAATGGATAAAAAAACTGACATGTCTAAAAATCAAAAAGGAGTTTTTTTACATGACCCTAGAAATAAAAAAATGATTTTAATATCTGATCCTAGTTCAGATTTTAAAAAACTAAGAAGTCATGTAACTAGAATACATAATAAAATAAAAAGAGATGGTGATTATAAAAGTCCTCATTCTTCTCGTATTATTGATACTCCACATAGGGTTACTATAAGAGAAATTAGAGAAGGAGAAAAAAAAGGCTCTGTTAGAGGGTATGCAGATAAAGATTCTGCAAAAGAATCAAAGACTCAATCTAAACCTAGTACAAGTACAATGTCAAAAATGAAAGAATCTTTTAAAAAAGCCATTGGAAAAGGTGGAGGAACTTTGGGTGGTGGTGGTAGTTTTGGTTCTAGAGTTCCAAATAAACTTTTAAATCCCCCTTATAAAAAATTATACAAAGGTGGTGTAGTGAATATAGTAGATGCAGGTAAATACTTTAAACATAAATAATTATGGCTATACCTGATAGATATAAAAAGATGGGCTTTACAAAGTTAAATGTTTGTAAGAAGTCTAAAAGACCTGGTAAGAAGATGATGGTGTTAATCAAAGATGGTGAGAAGTATAAGGTAATACATTTTGGTGATGCATCTATGGGGCATAACTATAGCCCTGAAGCTAGGAAAAGTTTTAAAGCAAGACATGGAAAAAACATAGCAAAAGGTAAAACTAGTGCTGCGTATTGGGCTAACAAGTGTTTATGGGCTGGCCCTACAGGAAGTAAGAAGTCACCCCCTAAATCTCAAAAACATGTAAAAGGAAGGAAATCTTAAAATGGCACTCCCACTATTAGCAGGTCTAGCTATAAGAACAGTAGCACAGTATACAATGAGGTATGGTGTACCTGCGGCTAGAAAAGCATATCAAGCTTATATTAAAAAAAATAAACCTAAGAACCCAACAAAAGTAACTGAAATGTTTAAAAATAAAACAGTTACAAATGCAGGTAATAAATTTAAAGAATCAGCAAGTAAAACAAAGACTAGTGCTAGAAAGACTAACACACCCAGACCACCAAAAAAAGATACCACTAAAGATACATCTAAAACAGAAAAACCTGATGTAAAAAAATCAAGATCACAAAGAGCTTTTGAGAAGGGTGCTAATATGACTCAAGCTCAGAGAAATGCTCTTGTAAGAAAAAGAGGATTACAAGCTCTTGGTATTACAGGCGTAGGTGTAGGTGTAGGTGAAGCTGTTAAAAATATTCAATCTAGCAGAGCTAAAGCTAAAGCAGAAGCAGAAGCAGAAGCTAAACGAAAAAAAGAATTAAAACAAAAACAAAAGGATAGAGCAAATCAAAGAATGAATCAAGCTAATCCTAATGTACAAACATCTGCTAGAAGTGGTGGTTTTGAAGCTAAACGTGATAAGCCTGTAATGGGAAGCTCTAAAAACATTAGAATGGGTAGTGGCAGAGGTACTCGAGATACTACATTTGAAGATAAAGATAAAAATGTAGTAAGAGATCGTTCAGGTAAAGCAGTTAAGAGTAAATCAGGTAAAGTTAGAACAAGAGATACTTTTAAGAGTAGTGCTTTTATGGGAGGTGGTATGCCAATGAAAAAGAAAATGATGTCTGCTGGTGGCAACATGAAAAAGAAAGGCTATGCTATAGGTGGTTTAAAAACTGCACCTGAAGGTAATAAAGGTTTAGCTAAACTGCCAACAGGAGTAAGAAATAAAATGGGCTACATGAAAAAAGGTGGAGTAGCCAAGAAAAAAATGATGGCAGGTGGTATGCCTAAGAAGAAAGGTTATGCTGCTGGTGGAATGAAGAAAGGTTATGCTGCTGGAGGTCGTGTTACAATGAAAAGGTCAACAGCAAGAGGAAAATAAAGTTTTGGCCTATTTGATAAGTGATTTAAGTGATTACAACATTCCACTATTTAAATGTTGGGTAAGAAAAGAGTTTACTAATGGACACAATAACTATCATGGAGAATTTGTACATGCAATAGTTATGGCTGTAAATACAATGCCTGATAGAAGTTTAAGTTTTCAAGTAATGTTTACAGGATGTGAAGCTGATGATGGTAGTCAGGAAAATGTACATGGGGGTGCTATGTGGGCTAGGATGCCCATTAGTGCTTTAGTAGGGGATATAGAATTAGAAGAGTGGCCTGAACGTATGCCTACTCATTTAGTTCAACCTTGGGATTGCCCATCACATCATCACAGTATTATAAGGTTTGCTAGAGCTAATCCTAGCCCTTGGATTTGTAAGATTGATGGAGATTTTTATAAAGCTAGATATTTGTTTACAGTAGACTTTACAGAAAGTCAGGTTGCAGATGATCCAGCACAACATAAACAATCACATGTAATGATACTTACTGAAGGGCAATGGAAAGGCAATGTAGTAGCTTTACCTAATAATAGAGTTAGAGTAACAAGCCCTGCATATTGGATTACTGGAGAAGGTGCACCAGATTTTAGACCTAGCCAATATATACATTGTGCAGAACAAGATGATAGTTATACAGACCCTGAAGTAACATTTAATAATTTATATTATGAACAAGACACCAAAAACTAAGAAAACAATGAAAGGTACTGTTGTACCTACTATGATGCCACCACTAGCAATGGGTATTGGTGGTAGTGCATCTAAGAAAAAAAAGAAAGCTATGGATTTAGTAGTTATGATTGGTGTAACTCCTAGCAAAAAGAAAAAGAAAACCTAAATGCCAATAGTAAATAACAGTAGTAGTAAATTTGTAACTGAAGTTGTTAACGTGGCTTCTACTGTTGGCACAGCAAATGCTACTTCTTTGTATACATGCCCAACGAACTTTACAGCTTTAGTTAAATTATTACTAGTTAGTTCAGGGGCAGGTGGTGACAAACAAGTTTCTGTTCAGTTATTTGATAACTCAGCATCTGCATATAATACTATAGTTACTGGATTAAGAATGGAATCTAGTTCTATTACTAATATATTAGATGGGGATCAACTAGCATTACATAGTGGTGATCAGTTAGTAGCTTTTGCAGGAACTGGGGCTACTAGTAATTTTACATTAACAGTATCAACTGAGGAGTTTTTTGATCCTTTGAGGTAATAAAATGAAAATAAATAAGAAAAAAAAATCAAACAATTTAGATTTTAAAATTATTGCAGAAGGAGGTTCTGGTGAACATGGAACTTTTGGAGGTGGTAAAGTAGCAATTAATAAACCTATTACTCAAAATCTTAATCTTTCTCTTAGTCAACGTGGTAGTTTTGTTAAACCTAAAAGTAAAGCAGGTAGGCTTAAATCAAAAGATACAACAATAGGATTACAATACACAAAAAAATTTGATTTTTAAGGAAACATATGGGATTAATATTATTTTTTATAATCATAATACCAGCAATAATAGTTGGTGTAATAGAAAACTTTAAATTGGACGTACTATAATGGCACTAAAATCTAATAAACCAAAGAGTACAGTAAATGCAGCTGGAAACTATACGAAACCATCTTTGCGTAAAAGAATATTTAATCAAGTTAAGGCCAGTGGCAAAGGTGGATCACCTGGACAATGGTCGGCAAGAAAAGCTCAAATGGTTGCACAAAAATATAAAAAAGCAGGTGGTGGGTACAGAGGTTGACATCAAATGCTAGAATCCCTAGAAAGAAAGGGCAACCTAAAGGATCTAAAAAACATTCTGATTTGTACACAGATGAGAATCCTAAAGGTACGATTAAAGGTTTAAAGTTTTCTACAGAGGCTGATGCTAAACGTAGTGTTGCAATTATTAAAAAAAGTGGTAAAACTCATGCACACAAGATACAAGCAGCAATAGCTATGGAACAAAGAGCTAGGGTGGCAAAAAAGGTAGAAGCTGCTGCTGTATATAGAAAGTTTATTAATGCTATGAAACTAAAAACTAAAAAAAAAAAGGATAGTTTAAAATGAGCAGACCTAAACAAAATTTAACTCCTGCACAAAGAAAAGCCTATGATGCTAGTATGAAACGACTTAAGGCACAACAAATGAAAAAAATGCTAGGAGTTGGAGGACAAAAATTATCTCAAGCTGGGATTAAAAAATTACAAACCTCCCCTAGAAAAACAGTAGGTGGACTTGGTACAATTGGTAAGTTAGGTAGACCAGTTAGAAAACAAAAACTAACAATAGAACAACAAAAAAAAATGAGAGAGCAAATGCAAAGTCGGGTATCGGCTTATAATGCAATGACTCCACTACAAAGAAGAAGAGCAGCAGCAGATGCAAAAAAAAGACAAAGAACTCAACTTCGCACTTTAAGAGAAAAACCTAATAAGACAGTTAAAGAAAAACAATTTTTAAATGCTGCAAAAAGAGCTAGACAACAAAGAAGAGCACAGAGAATAATAAATAGAAAAAAAGTTGCTGCACAAAAATTAAGAAATAATCAACTAGCAAAAAAGCTAGGTGTTCCAAAAGCACCACCAAGAGTTACAAGAGTTACACGACAGCCACCTCCACCTAGAGAAGTACCTAAACAAAAAACTAATAGAAGAAGAGCAGTAGCTGTTTCTAATGTAGTAAAAAGAAAAGGTTGATTATGGCATTAGCTAAATCACAACGAAGTTTAAAATCATGGACTAAACAAAAATGGAGAACTAAAAGTGGAAAACCTAGTACACAAGGTAGTAGAGCTACAGGAGAAAGGTATCTCCCAGCTAAAGCAATTGCTGGATTATCAGCACAAGAATATGCAGCAACTAGTAGAAAAAAACGAGAAGGCACTAGAAAAGGCAAACAGTTTGTGGCTCAACCTAGTAAAATCTCCAAAAAAACCAGAGCCTACAGAAAGGTAACATGAAAACCTTAACTGAAAAACAACAAAGATTTCTTGATGTCTTATTTGATGAGGCAGGTGGAGATGTTGTTAGAGCAAAAGAGTTAGCAGGATATTCTCCTAATAACTCGACTACTGAAATTATTAAAGCAATTAAAGAAGAAGTAGTTGAAGCTACTCAATTATACATGGCAAGAAATGCTCCTAGAGCAGCTATGTCAATTGTTAGTGGTATGATTGAACCTACTGAGCTTGGCATGAAAGATAAGCTTACTGCTGCTAAAGATTTATTAGATAGAGTAGGACTTGTTAAAACAGAAAAGCTACAAGTAGAAGCTAGTAATGGTTTAATGATATTACCACCAAAGGATATTGATGAGAGAGAAGCTTCCTGATATAGGCACTTGGGTTTTACCACAGCCAAAGGAAGCATATGATGATGATTCATTTGTACCGATTCCTTATCTGAAGAGATCTAAATATATACCATTTGGATATAAGATATCGGAAACAGATCCTGATGTTTTAGATCCTATACCACAGGAGCTAAAAGCTTTAGAACAGGCAAAGCAGTATATAAAAAGATACTCATCAAGACATGTAGCAGTATGGTTAAAGAAAGTTACAGGAAGATATATATCCCATACAGGATTATTAAAAAGAATAAAAGATGAAGGAAGAACCAAAAGGAGATCTCAAGCACTTAGGGAATGGGCCAGAAGGCTCGAAAAGGCAATCTCCGTTGCGAAAAAGTACGAGAAAACCAAAGGCTGTAAAGAAACAAGTACAAAAGAAACCCAAACCCAAGCTGAATTTACAGGATAAGTTTGAAGATATAGAGAGTTTAGACTTATCTGAAAAGAATGTAGTATTTAAACCTAATGTTGGGCCTCAAACTAGATTCCTAGCAGCAGGTGAAAGAGAAGTTTTATATGGTGGAGCAGCAGGAGGTGGTAAATCCTATGCTATGTTAGCCGATCCACTACGTTATATGGCTCATTCACAGTTTAGTGGGTTGTTATTGAGGCATACAACAGAAGAATTAAGGGAACTGATTTGGAAAAGTCAGGAAATGTACCCTAAGATATACCCAGGTATTAAGTGGTCAGAAAGAAAAATGCAATGGGTAGCTCCAAGTGGGGCAAGATTATGGTTTTCATACCTTGATAGAGATCAAGATGTGCTTAGATATCAAGGTTTAGCATTTAGTTGGGTAGGATTTGATGAGTTAACCCAATGGCCCACACCATTTCCGTGGGATTACATGAGGTCAAGGCTTAGAAGTACTGCACCTGACCTACCTGTATATGCTAGAGCTACAACAAACCCTGGTGGCCCTGGTCATTCATGGGTAAAGAAGATGTTTATTGACCCTGCAAAGCCTAATGAATCATTTTGGGCTACAGATATAGAAACAGGTAGGACTTTAACGTACCCAAAAGGGCATAGTAAAGAGGATGAACCTTTATTTAAACGTAAGTTTATACCAGCAATACTATCTGATAACCCATATCTAGCAGAACAGGGTGATTATGAAACAATGTTGTTATCATTACCAGATAATCAAAGGAAACAACTGTTAGATGGTAATTGGGATGTATCAGAAGGTGCAGCATTTACAGAATTTAACAGAGAAATACATGTAATTGAAGAAGAAGCTATACCAGGAAGTTGGACTAAGTTTAGATCGTGCGATTATGGGTATGGTAGTTTTTCAGCAGTACTATGGTTTGCTGTAGCTCCTGATGAACAGCTAGTAGTTTACAGAGAATTGTATGTTAGTAAAGTATTAGCTAAAGATTTAGCTTATATGGTGCTTGAAGCAGAGCAAGATGACCATAATATTAGATATGGTGTACTTGATTCTTCATGTTGGCATAAAAGAGGGGATACAGGCCCATCACTTGCAGAAACTATGATTACAGAGGGCTGTAGATGGAGGCCATCAGATAGAAGTGGGGGTAGTAGAGTAGCAGGTAAGAATGAAATACATAGAAGATTACAAGTAGATGAGTTTACAGAAGAGCCAAGATTGGTTATAACTAGTAATTGTAGAAATTTAATTGCACAACTGCCTGTATTACCTCTAGATAAAAATAATCCAGAGGATATAAATACAAAAGCAGAAGATCACTTGTATGATGCTTTACGATATGGAGTAATGAGTAGACCTAGATCAAGCTTGTGGGATTATGATCCTGCAACTGCAAAAACTTCTAGCTTTACACCATCAGATCCTGTAATGGGATATTAAACTAGGATATTAAATGGAAGAAGAATATACAGAAGATAGACAGTTTGCTTTAGACGATAATGAGGATGAAGCACCTGAAGATAATATTGCACATGCAATGATTAGTCATGTAATGGATAAATATGTAAAAGCAGAAGATTCTAGAAGAGTAGATGAAGAAAGATGGCTTAGAGCATACAGAAATTATCGTGGTTTATATGGCCCTGATGTACAGTTTACTGAAGCAGAAAAAAGTAGAGTCTTTATTAAAGTAACCAAGACTAAAGTATTAGCTGCATATAGCCAAATAACAGATGTATTATTTTCTAATAACACATTCCCATTAAGTGTAGAACCTAGTGTGTTACCTGAAGGGGTATCAGACACAGTTCACTTTGATCCTAAAGCACCTGAAGAACAAGATAAACCTAAAGTAGCACCTATGGTTAAATCTATGGAATCTTTGTATGGTTACTCAGGAGGTAAAAAGTTACCACCAGGAGCTACCATACATTCTTTAATGGATAAGTTAGGCCCACTAAAAGACAAGTTAGAAAACATAGAGGGTTTAAAAGAAGGCCCAGGTGTAACACCTAGTGCTACCACTTTCCAACCAGCAATGACTGCTGCTAAGAAAATGGAAAAGAAAATTAAAGATCAGTTAGATGAAAGCAATGCATCTAAACAATTAAGATCATCTGCATTTGAAATGGCATTGTTTGGTACAGGTGTAATGAAAGGCCCATTTGCAGTAGATAAAGAATATGCTAATTGGGATGAAGATGGAGAGTACAGCCCTAGAATTAAAACTGTACCATCTACATCACATGTAAGTGTTTGGAACTTTTATGTAGATCCTGATGCCGATAACATGGATGAAGCAGAGTATGTTATCGAAAGACATAAGATGAGTAGATCCCAAATGAGAGGTTTAAAAAGAAGACCTTTCTTTAGGACTAATGTAATTGACGAGGTAGTTAATTTAGGTGAATCTTATTATAAAAAATATTGGGAAGATGACCTTAATGACTATCAAGTTGATAAAGGGGTAGATAGATTTGAGGTATTAGAATATTGGGGGGCTATAGACAAAGAACTATTAGAACAAAATGAAGTTGATATACCAGATGATTTACAAAACGTAGATCAGTTACAAGCTAATGTTTGGGTATGTAATAACAAAATTATTAGACTTGTACTTAATCCTTTTAAACCAGCTAAGATTCCGTATTATGCAGTTCCGTACGAACTAAACCCTTACTCTTTATTCGGAATAGGTATCGCAGAAAACATGGATGATACTCAAACTTTGATGAATGGTTTCATGCGTATGGCAGTTGATAATGCAGTCTTATCTGGTAACCTTATATTTGAGGTAGATGAAACCAATATGGTTCCAGGGCAGGACTTATCTGTATATCCAGGTAAGGTGTTTAGGAGACAAGGAGGTGCACCAGGTCAGGGAATCTTTGGCACTAAGTTCCCTAACGTATCTAACGAAAACATGCAATTGTTTGACAAGGCAAGAGTGTTAGCAGATGAGTCAACAGGATTCCCATCATTTGCACATGGTCAAACAGGTGTGTCAGGTGTCGGTAGAACTGCAAGTGGTATTAGTATGCTAATGAATGCAGCATCAGGTTCAATAAAAACAGTTATTAAAAATGTTGATGATTATTTATTAAGACCTATTGGTGAAGCTTTTTTTAGTTTTAATATGCAGTTCGATTATGATAATCAAATAAAAGGTGATTTAGAAGTTAAGGCTAGAGGTACTGAAAGTTTAATGGCTAATGAAGTTCGTAGCCAAAGACTTATGCAGTTTTTACAAGTAGCTAGTAATCCATCATTAGCACCTTTTGCTAAGTTTCCATATATTATTAGAGAGATAGCTAAATCAATGGAGCTAGACCCTGATAAGGTAACTAATAGTATGGAAGAGGCAGCAAGACAAGCTGAGATAATGAAGCAACAACAACCACCTCAACCACCAATGCAACAAGAACAACCTCAAGCTGGAGCACCAGGAGTTCCTAATGTAGCAGATCCAACAGGAAGTGGTGGAGGTAACATAGGTGTAGGACAAGTACCTATACCTGGAGAACAAGGATTCGCAGGTAATGAGCAACAACAACAAGCAGCAGCACCAACACCTCCTCAAGCTTAAGGGGTTTGTAAATAATACAACTCAATGGAAAGCATTTAATGAGTTGCTAGATTTCTTAACTGAGATGGAACATAAGACTATGGAACAGGCAGTTGATACTATAGATATATATAAGGCACAAGGTTCTGTAAAAACAATCAGGTACTTAAAGCATTTAAGAGATTATGTAAATGCTGAACAGGAAAATAGTAAATAATGGTAGCACCTATAACAGGAACAGCAGCAAAAATGTTTGATACTGCTAAACAGTTATCTAAACAAACAGGGGTAAAGCATGAAGTAGATCATGTAAATCCTAAATCAAATGGTGGGTCAGATGATCCTAGTAACTTACAAGTATTAACAAAAGAAGAAAACTTAGTAAAAAATTCTGTACAAAGAGGAACGTATAAACCTATGATTGAAAAAATGTACGATCCTAAAAAATATCCAACATATCAAAAGGGTGGTGCTGTGGAAGATCAAACACAAAAATTATTACAAGAGGGTGGACTTAATGAGGAAGGTGGCACAGTAGATCCTGTAAGTGGTAATGATGTACCTGTAGGTTCTACACAAGAAGAAGTTAGAGATGATATACCTGCACAGCTAAGTGAAGGGGAGTTTGTATTTCCTGCTGATGTAGTTAGGTTTATAGGATTAAATAATCTTATGAAACTAAGGCAAGAAGCTAAAGAAGGTTTAGGTAAGATGGATCGTATGGGGCAGATGGGTAATTCAGAGGAGGCAGTAGAGGATGACACAGGAGAATTTGATACAGATATTGATAGTATCATTGAAGAAGTTGAAGCAGAAATGGCCGCACAGGAGTCTCCTAAAAATACCATAGAAGAATCTGAAGATAGTAATTTAAAAAAAAATATTGAAGAGGGTGTGACAGGATTTGCTAAAGGTGGATTTGCTAGTGGCGGTCTTGAAGATGGAGAAGAAAAAAAAGAATTAGGTCAAACTCAAATATATTATCCATCTGATGAAGATGCAAATAAAAAAACAGTAGATCCAACAATTAATAAAGAGCTTCCTCCAACTGAAAAACCTAAAACTGTAAATGAACAAGTAAGAGATTATAGATCACCTTTTGCTATGAAAAGATTAGATCCAAGTAAAGGTATGCCTGATACTGAATCAAGTCAAATAGGTAGAGCTTTATTAGGTAAGAAAGGATTTACATCAGCTAGAGATATAGTTAGTAGAAAATTTCCTGATATAGTAGATCCAACTAAAGATCCTAATACATCTACTAAAGTAGGAACATCTACTACTAATAAAACACAGCAAACTAAAGTAGAAAAAGATTTTAGTACATTTATATCAGGCCCAGAAGATTATACTAATTTAACTGGGGATGATGCTAAATCTAATATAATGAATCAATTACAACATCAAAATGAATATTTAAAAAGACAAGGACAAAGTTATCCTAATCAAACAGATGTACCATTTATAAATCAATATATGGCTGATTCATTAGCACAAGCAGGTATTAAAGATCTAAGACAGTTAGGATATAAAGATGTAGAGCAACCTAAAGTATCAGCAGAATTAATTAAAAAAGGTGATAAATATTATCTTAAACCTGAAAAGGTTAGTAATCATTTAGACAGATCTAGAGAAAAATCTAAACTTATTGAAGTTTCACCTGAAGATGTAAAAACAACAAGCAGAAGTTTAGGTATGGGTGGAAAAGAAACTAAGATTGTTGGTTTAGTTCCACAAGCTCCAAAAAGAATTTTAATTAATAAAGATACAGGTGAACAAGTAGTACAAGGTAAGTATGGAGGAGAGTTAGGATACGAACAAGATACTACTAGAGCAATAGGTTATGGCATGAGATCAAAGGCTAAAGCACGAACAAATATAGAAGCAATTAATGCAGCAAATGATCCAAGAAAAGGAGTAAGATGGGGTAATACTACACAAACTGAAGGCATGACTAACTTTATGATTAGGTTTGATGAGAATGATAATGCTTTAATATACCCTAATTATGTGGATACTAAAAATGATGCTGCTGAAAAGTTTGCTATTGCGGCTGCAATAGGAGCAGGTCTTACTTATGGCCCAGGATTAATGTCTAAATTAGGCACTAAAGTAAGTAGTGCTGTAGGTGAAAGTACTGTAAAAAGTATAGCTAAGAAATTTTTACCAGAGTTTACAAAAGAAGGTATTATTAAAGAAGTTGGTAAAAAAGCAGTTAAAGAAGTAGTTAAAAAAGGAGCTACAAGTATTATAGAAAAACAATATCCTGGTGCTGGTAGGAAAAGATGAGTTAATGATTCCTCATTTAAAATAAAGAATCTATAATTGGCTACCTTATCCCCCCTTACAGGCTACGGATAGCCCCAATAAGAAGGAAGTACAAAATGGCTGAAGCAGCAGAAGTAATAGAAACACCTGAAGTTAAACCTCAGAAAAAGAAAGTAGTAGGCTTTGCTACACGATCTGCTAATAAAGAACGTATAGAACAAGAAGAAAAAGAATTAGAAGAATTAAAAAAACAGAATACAGGACAAGTTGAAGAAGAAGAAAAATCTGAACCTGAACCTGTTACAGCAGAAGAAAAAAGTTTTAAAAAAAGATATGGTGATTTAAGAAGACACTCACAAAAGAAAGAACATGATCTTCAAAAGCAGATAGATGAGTTAAGAACTCAATTAGATGCTTCTACAAAGAAACAAATTAAGTTACCTAAATCAGAAGAAGAGTTAGATGAGTGGACTAAAGAGTACCCTGATGTAGCTAAGATTGTAGAAACAATAGCTATTAAAAAAGCTAAAGAACAATCTAAAGATTTAGAAGAAAGACTTAAACAAATTAATACAATGCAAGATGATGCATTAAGAGAGAAAGCTGAAGTAGAATTATTAAAGAAACATCCTGACTTTGTAACTATTAGAGATCAAGATGAATTTCATACTTGGGTAGAAGAACAACCTGAGTGGGTTCAAAAAGCATTATATGAAAATGAGCATGATGCTAATTCTGCTGCAAGAGCTATTGATCTTTACAAAGCTGATATGGGTATTAGTACTAAGAAAGTAACTGCAAAAGATAAAAGCCTTGATGCAGCTAAATCTGTAGCCACTAATAAAGGTAATCCTAATACTTCATCTGAAGTAGGAACACTTAAAGAATCAGATGTAGAAAAAATGTCAGCTAGAGAATATGAAGCAAATCAGGAAGAAATAACTAAAGCCATACAAAATGGTACATTTATATATGATTTGACAGGTTCAGCAAGATAGTACTTGACATTCAAGCATTTATATTTATAACAATAGTTCAACAATTACTGTAAGTGTAGTTTGCCCCTACATGGATACCAAATTACACTTACAAAATTTTATAACGCAATATAACAATTTTCGGAATACCTGAAACTTGATTGCCCATATTATATAGCTTGTGACGGCATCTATATAATTTGCACCAATAAAGACAGCCCCTAGAATGATTGTGTAAGAACTGCGTTGGATACTTATACTTTTTTTCAAGGAGAAATACAATGGCTTTTCCTAAGGCAACGGGCCATAACAATTTACCTAATGGTAATTTTAGCCCAGTAATATACTCGAAGCAGGTACAACTTGCTTTCCGTAAATCCTCCATAGTAGAAGATATTACCAATAGTGATTATTTTGGTGAGATTGCTAATATGGGTGATTCAGTTAAAATCATTAAAGAACCTGAAGTTTCCGTACAGGCTTACAATCGTGGTACACAAATTACTGCACAGGATCTTGATGATGAAGATTTCACATTAGTTGTTGATCAAGCTAACTACTATGCATTTAAGATGGATGATATTGAAGAAGCTCACAGTCATGTAAACTTCTTATCAATGGCATCTGATCGTGCTGCATATCGTTTAAGAGATCAATATGATCAAGATGTATTTGGTTATCTTTGTGGTTTTTCACAATCAGCAAAACATGGTGCTGCTGATACAGCTAGAACTTCTTCCCCTGGTACTAATGCTGTTTCAACAGCAGGTGATGATGAGCTTTTAACTACAATGAAACTAAAAAAAGGTAGTTTTGCTAATATCACTACTAGTAGTGCAGGTGAGCATTCAATTCCAATAGCTTCACGTTTGCCAGGTGCTACTTCAGTTCCAACAGCAACTGCAAGCCCATTACAAGTAGTAGCTCGTATGAGCCGTTTACTTGATACTCAATTTGTTGATACAGCAAACAGATGGTTAGTAGTTGATCCTGTATTTGCTGAAATATTAAAGGATGAGGATAGCAGATTATTTGACTCAGACTTTGGTGGATCAGGCTTACAGAATGGATTAGTGTTGAATAATCTACATGGCTTTAAAGTGTATATTTCAAACAACCTTCCATCAGTAGGAACAGGTTCTTCAACAACAGGTACAGCTAATCAAAATGCCAACTTTGGTGTTATTGTTGCTGGACATTCATCTGCTGTAGCTACTGCTCAACAGATTACTAAGACAGAAAGCTATCGAGATCCTGACAGCTTTGCTGACATCGTTCGTGGTATGCATCTTTATGGTCGTAAGATTTTAAGACCTGAAGCAATCGTTACTGCTAAATATAATACTGCTGCTTAAAGGAGAAAATAAATGGCTACAGTAGATCAATCAAGTGGTATAAATGGAGGAACACATCCTTCAAGAGCTATCCGTAAGATGCCTTATAAAATTGAAACAGATGTTAATTTAGCAACTGTTACAACTACTAAAGGTTCAGCTATCGGATCAGCAGACGTAATTCAAGTGTTGGATATTCCAGCTAAGTCTTTGGTATATGCAGCAGGACTTGAAATGGTTACACAAGGTGATGGTAAGTATACAGTAGATTTAGGTATTGAAACTGTAGATGGTGATGGATTTGTTAATGGAGAAGATTGGGGATCAGCAATTGCTACAGGTACAATTACTCAAATAGCTTCTGCCTGTAGACCTATGATGACTGGCTCTGATTTAACATTAGATCTTACTATTGGTAAGGCTAATACATCAGCAAGTGCTCTACCTACAACTGGTGTATTCCGTGCCTTTGCAGTAGTTCAAGATATTTCTAATGATCTTGGGCCTGACGAAGTAGATCGTGACCAATTAGCTTAATGCTATATTGTTGATATGTGGGTAGCTCTTGCTATAAGGGTTACCCATTTTTTTTTGAAAGTAACGTAATGGCAATAACACAAGCTTTATGTACATCATTTAAAAAAGAATTGCTTGAAGGTAAGCATGACTTTTCTGTTTCTGGTGGACATACTTTTAAAATTGCTTTGTATAGTTCAGGTGCAGCATTAAGTGCAGGTACTACAAGTTATACTACTAGTGGAGAAGTAGCAGGTGCAGGATATACAAGTGGTGGATTAGGTTTAACTAATAAGACTGCTACTACATCAGGCACAGTAGCATTTACTAGTTTTGATAATGCTACATTTACTAATGCTTCTGTAACAGTAAGAGGTGCTTTAGTATATAACACAACTACAAGTGGTACATCTGACACTACTAATGCTGTATGTGTATTAGATTTTAGTGCAGATAAAACAACAACAACTGCTGATTTTATAGTAGGTTTTCCTACAGCAGATAGTACTACAGCTATTATAAGGATTGACTAAATAAATGGCTACAGTTACTTTAATAGATAGTACAGGAGAAGTATATGGTGTTGCTGTATATGGTACATCTGTTTATGGAACTATAAATAGTAGAACTATTATACCTGATGGAGTTAAAGCAACATCATCATTAGGTGAAGAAAGTATTACTGCAACACAATTTGATTATACAGCAGTAGCTGATAACTATGAAAGACGTAGGACAGTTCATGTACATAGATCAACTACATCTTCAGATAGAACAGTAAAGGTAGCTTAATATGTTTACATGGCCTAGTAAAGACCCTGATGAAACAGTAGACTTTAGTATGGATTGGTCAAGGTATTTAAATGATCAAGCTACTATTAGTTCTGTTATTTGGTTTGTTGATAATGCTTCAGGAACTAAAACTGAATTAGCTAGTGTTAATGATGTAGTAAATGGAATACAGTTTGTAGGTAAATCTAACACTAATACTGTAGCTACTATAAATGTAGCACTAGGTACTAATAATTTTAAATATAAATTTAGTTGTCAAATAACAGATACAACTGGAACAATTGCTGAAAGAACAGTATTACTTCCTATTAAGGAAACATAATGGCATATAATTTTTTAGGACTTGTTAATGAAGTTAATCGTAGACTTAATGAAGTAGAACTTACTAGTTCTAATTTTGCTAGTGCAGTAGGATTTTATTCACAAGTTAAAGATAGTGTTAATGCTGCAATACAAGAAATAGATCAAGAGTATCCTGAGTGGCCTTATAACTTTGTTGAACAAGAAGATACTTTAACTGCTGGTATTACTAGGTATAGTTTTCCTGCTAATGCTACTGTTTTAGACTTTGAAAGTTTTAGAGTTAAAGAAGATACTACATTAGGTAATCGAACACAAAAGTTACAAGTATTAACTTATGAAGAATACTTAGATAGATTTGTTGAGCAAGAGTATACAAGTGATACAAGTTTAAGAAGTGTTCCTGTATATGTAGCTAAAGGGCATGGTTTAGAATATATATTATCACCTGCACCTAATAAAGCTTATACTTTAGTATATGAATATTATTTAACTAGTACAGATTTAATAGATTCAACTGATGTGCCTAAAATACCTGAAATATATAGAAATGTAGTTGTTGATGGTGCTATGCATTATGCTTATATGTTTAGAGGCAATACACAAGATGCAATGGTTGCAGAGAAAAAGTTTAAAGATGGTTTAAAAAACATGAGAATTGTTTTAATTAATAAAAATACTTATGTTAGATCAACTATGTTAACAAGAACACAACGTAGTACATATGTTTATAGATTGGCTTCTTAATGCCTGATAATTTACAAACATATGCTTTTGAGTTTAAAGGTGGATTAATAAGTAATCTAGCACCTTTACAGCATGGTATACAGCAACCAGGTACTGCTAGAATATTAAGAAACTTTGAACCTTCAGTAGAGGGTGGTTATAAAAAGATATTAGGTTATAATAAGTTTGATAGTAATATAGTTCCAGGTTTTAATGTTTGTAAAGTACATGGAGCTAGTCAATCAGGTACAACATTAATAATAGGGAATGTACATTTTACACCTGTAGTAGGAGATACTTTAACAATAACAGGAGTAGATGGTACATACACAGTAGCATCAGGAGGTGTAAGTTATAGTAGTACAACTAAAAGAGCTACACTTACTTTAACTACTAGTTTAGATAGTAGCCCTGCTGATCAAGCTAATGTAACTTTTACTAGTGGTTCTAATGAAGCTGTACATGGATTAGCTGCATGGGAATCAACAGTTATAGCAGTAAGAAATAATAATGTTTATAGTTCAGGAGGTTCAGGATTTACACAAATAAATGTAAGTCAGTATGGAGTACCTAGAGTAAATGGTGGTAGTCAAAGTGGTGGAACTTTAAATGTTGATGGATTAACATCAGCACCACAAGTAGGAGATACATTTACTATTGCAAGTGTAGCTTTAGTTTATACAGTAACAACTAAACCTACAGTTAATGCAGCAGGTGAATCAGCAATAGCTATATCACCTGATTTAAATAGTAGCCCAAGTAATGATGCTGTAATAACATTTTTAACAGCAGCAAAAGTAAATGCAGCTACTAATATAAATAGATTTTCTAAATATAGAATAGGTACAACAGAGAAGATAGCAGGTGTAGATGGTAGTAATTATCCATTTGTATATGATGGAACTACTTATACACCTTTAACAGGAGCACCTGATGATGTATTAGGTGCATCTCATACAGCATCATATAAGAATCAATTATTTTTTGCTAAAGGAGATGTACTAACTTTTACTGCACCTTATACAGATAATGATTTTGATGCAGGTAATGGTGCTGGAAATATAAGTGTAGGCTCTAATATAACAGGCTTAATTGCTTTTAGAGATCAGCTAATTATATTTAGTGAAAATAAAATTGATAGGTTAGTAGGTAATACTATAGCTGATTTTGTTTTACAACCTGTAACTAGAAACATAGGATGTATAGATTCAGACACTATTAGAGAGGTTGCAGGAGATGTAGTATTTCTTGGGCCTGATGGTATTAGATCTTTAAGTGGATCAGATAAAGTAGGAGATTTTGATTTAGCAGTTATATCAAAAACTATACAAAAAGAAGTAACAGATGTTATTAATTCTAATAATTCTTTTATGAGTGTAACTATAAAAAATAAATCTCAATATAGATTGTTAGGATTTAATTCTAATATTAGTGATTCTGCTGCTACTGGTATTATAGGAACACAGTTAGCAGGGCCACAAGGTTCTATGTTTGGTTGGTCAGAAACTAGAGGGTTTAAAGCATTTGTTGCAGATAGTAACTATAAATCTAAGACTGAAACAATAGTATTTGCAAATACAAATGGTTTTGTATATAACATGGATACAACTAATACTTTTGATGGTACTGCTATAGAGGCTACATTTGCATCACCTTTTGTAGCTTTAAGTGATCCTGAGTTTAGAAAGACTATTTTTAAATTACATTTATATACAGAGCCTTCAGGTAGTTTTGATACTACAGCTAGATTAAAGTTTGATTTAAATGAAGAGGGTAGTGTACAACCAGCATCAATAGCACTATCTAATACAACATCAGGAGTTGCAGGTGTATATGGTAGAAGCACTTCTACTTATGGTACAGCAGTATATGGTGGTAGATTAAAAAAGAAATTTACAGCACAAACAGTAGGATCAGGATTTAACGTATCAGTATTGTTTTCATCTACTGATTCAAACCCCTCATATTCTTTAGATGCTGCAACATTAGAATATGGCACTTTTGATAGACGATAATAACGAGGTAATTTAAAATGGGTACAGGCTACAATAGAAACGATTCCAGCAATAATATTGCTGATGGTAATGTAATTAATGCATCAGATTTAGATGGTGAATTTGATGCAATAGTTAATGCATTTAAAACAGATGGACACTCACATGATGGCACATCTGCTGAAGGTGCAGCTATTGTAAAAGTTGGCCCAGCACAACAATTAGAAATTAGTGCTACAGCTTTATCTCCAGCAACTACTAATACTTTAGACTTAGGTGGTAGTGATAAACAATTTAAAGATTTGTATCTTGATGGTACTGCTAACTTAGATAATATATCTGCTGATGCAGCTAATGTTATTGGTGCAGTAACTATGGGTTCTACTTTAAGTGTAGTAGGTGCTGCTTCTGTAGGAGGTAGTTTAGGAGTTAGTGGAAATGCTTCTGTAGATGGATCGTTAAGTATAGGTGGCACATTTAATTTTGCTACAGCTAATGTAACAGGAAGTTTAGGAATATCTGATTCTGTTTCTGTAGGTACTACTTTAAGTGTTATAAGTAACACTTCTGTAGGTGGCACATTTACAGTAACAGGAAATGCTTCAGGTGCTGGAACATTAGATGTTAAAGGTGCAGCATCAGTAGGTGGTGCTACAACTATTACTGGAGCTATATCAGGAGCATCTACATTTGCAGTTAAAGGTAATTCTTCTGTAGGTGGCACTTTAAAAGTAACAGGTAATCAAGAAAACTCAGGAACATTAGAAGCTATAGGCAATACTTCTGTAGGTGGAACACTTACAGTAACAAATACTATTATTGCTAAAGATGAAATTGGTGCAGTTGGAAATGCTTCTGTAGGTGGTACATTAACAGTTACAAATGATTATGTAGGTCTTGACAGATTTGACAATGTAGGTGCTGCATCAGTTGGTGGATCATTTGTATTAACTGGAGATATAGATGTAGCAGGTGGTATATCAGGAACAGGTACTTTAGACATTAGACAAAATGCTTCTGTAGGTGGAACATTAACAGTCACTAACAACCAAGCTAATGCAGGTACTTTAAGTGTAATAGGTGCAGCTTCAGTAGGTGGTACATTAGGTATAACTGGTAATGCTTCTATTACAGGTACTTTGGCAATAACAGATGAATTTACTTTTGCAACAGCAAATAGCACAGGTAATTTAGGTATTCTTAAAAATGCTTCAGTTGGTGGTACTTTTCATATACAAGGTAACACTTCAGCACAAGGAACATTAAATGTTAAAGGTGCTGTATCTGTAGCTTCTACTCTTGGAGTTGAAGGAGATATTACTAATGGTGCAGGAAATTTAACAATTAATCCTGCAACACAAATTGTAGAAGTAAAAGGAGATGGTTCTTCTGTAGATGGTCAAATACAACTTAATTGTAGAGATAACTCACATGGACAAAAAGTAATGGCACAACCTCATAGTGAGGGAGTCACTAATGAAATGCTTTTACCAAAGGGTGCTAACTCTACATTAGTATCTGAAGCAGGAACAGCAACTATAACTAATAAAACTTATCTTGATGTAGATGGTAATTTAAGAGCAGTTCCTAAATCTAGAAACTTAGCTACTCAATTAGGTACTGCTGCTGGTACTGATACAGGTAATTTTATAATGCTTACAGGTACAGCTTCTTCAACACAAACTTTAGTTTTAACTAAAGATGTATTTTCTGCTGGAGATATATTTACAGTACTTAATACTAATTATGGTGGAAAAACAGCAGCAGCAGTTACAACTTTTTCAGCAGCACAATTAAATACTTGTTTCGTAGCAGGAGCAGAAACGTCAACTGCTTTAGTTACATTAGCTTACAATGGAGTAGCTAGTGTATTATTTATAGATTCTTCAGCATGTGTAATTACAGGAAATGTGAGTTAACTTATGACAGGTATTCATCAACTTTTATTAACAACTTTTTCAGGTGCTGTTGATCCTATAGAAGCATCAGGTGGTAATGAAACAAAAACACTAGGGGATTTTAAATATCATGTTTTTACTGCTGCAGGTGATTTTGCAGTTACTGTAGGTGGATTAGCTAATGTAATTGCTATTGGTGCTGGTGGTAGTGGAGGTGTAAATGGTGGAGGTGGTGGTGGTGCAGGAGAAGTTGATAATTTAACTGAAGTTACTTTTGAAGCAGGTACAACTTATAAAGTTATTATTGGAGCATCTAATGCTAGTAATTCAGTATCACAGGGAGGTAGCACAATTATATCTGCTGGTGGAACTAATCTTGTAACTTGTTTAGGTGGAGGTGATGGTGGTAATCAATCTACTGACCCTGACACTAGAGCAGGTCGAGCAGGAGGCTCTGGTGGAGGAGGTGCTGGAACTGGTAATGCCAATGCTGGAGGTGCTGCTAATGGAGATAACACTAATGTAGGTGGAGCAGCTAATAGTGGTGGTCAATCATATAATGCAGGTGGTGGTGGTGGAGCTACACAAGTAGGTTCAGTTGGCCCTGATAAAGATAATTTTCATAGAGGTGGTGCAGGAGGAGAAGGTATGGCTTTAACTGCAATGGATACAGCCCTTGCATTTGCAACTTTTACTGAATTTGACGAAGCTAATTCAGGTATAGTAGCAAGTGGTGGTGGTGGTGGAGCTAATCCACAATCAGCACAAAATGCTCAAGGCCAAGCTTTACAAGGATCAGATAGAGCACAAGGAGGAACAGGTGCAGGTTTAGGTGGTGTAGGTAATGGATCTTATGCTAATGCTGGAGTAACAGCAACTAATGCAGGTTCTTTTGGATCTGGTGGAGGTGGATCAGGAGCACCTACAGAAACAGCAGGAGTGGGTAAACAAGGTTTATTAATCATAAGGTATGCAGCATCATGAAAAAATTTGGTTTAGTAGATCCTGGTACAAATATTGTACAAAATATTACTATTGCTCCTGACAATTGGGTAGCAGGTGATAATTGGTATGAATATACAGATAGTAAACCAGCAGTTATAGGAGGTACATGGAATGGTTCAGTTTTTATATTACCTAAACCTTGTAATAGTTGGATATTAGACTCTAATAATAATTGGCAAGCACCAATTACAAAACCAACATTAACAGATGTTGAAGTTGCAGAAGATAAATATTATCTTTGGTATGAAGATCAGTATCAATCTGATAATACAAAAGGATGGGTTATTGGTAATTATCAAGAACATCTTAATTTAGGAGGACAATATATTGGTTGGTAATATATAGTGAAAATAATAGACAATTATTTAGATAAAAA
>Ga0181422_1000083_pt1 | contig 27825 bp, 42 predicted proteins | sample 45SPOviralmetaG_FD_130147 | JGI IMG/M metagenome (GOLD analysis project Ga0181422, IMG submission 130147) | Marine viral communities from the oligotrophic San Pedro Time Series (SPOT) site, San Pedro Channel, CA, USA - 45 SPOT_SRF_2013-07-18 | ecosystem: Environmental > Aquatic > Marine > Strait...
CATAGCCGCCCTGCGCGCCGACCCCTGCCTGTTTGTCGAGACGATCCTCGGAGCCACCCCCCAAGTTTGGCAGCGCAAGGCGTTGCAGGCCATAGCCGCGAATGATCGCGTCGCCATTAAGTCCGGCCACGGCGTGGGCAAAACCGCCTTCGAGAGTTGGGTCGTGCTGTGGTGGCTGATGACGCATTATCCGTGCAAGGTGGCTGTGACGGCGAACAGCGCGCACCAGCTATCGGACGTGCTGTGGACGGAGATCGACCGCTGGGCGCGCAACATGCCGCCCGCGTTCAAGAGTTTGCTGGACTTCAAGTCGGACAAGATTGCCCTCAAGGGCGCGTCCGACAGCTTTGCGGTGGCGCGTACCAGCCGCCGTGAAAACCCCGAGAGCTTGGCGGGCTTTCACAGCCCCCACATGCTGTTTGTGGTCGAGGAGGCGTCTGGCATACCCGCGATCATCTTTGAGACGGCCAGCGGGGCGCTGAGTACCCCGGGCGCGAAGATTATCATGTGCGGGAACCCGACCAGAACCGACGGCTATTTTTACGACGCCTTCCACAATGACCGCGAAAAATGGCACTGCATTACGGTGTCGTGCGAGGAGGGCGAATATGTCGACCCGAAGTTTATCCGCGAGATGGCCGAGAAGTATGGCGGGGAGAGCAACGTATACCGCGTGCGCGTCCTGGGCGAGTTCCCGACGCAATCCGACGACGTGCTGTTGCCGCTGCACTTGGTTGAGGATGCGGTGAAGCGTGACGTCGAGGCGGGGCCTACCACCCCGGTGGTTTGGGGTTTGGACGTCGCGCGTTTTGGTTCCGACCGGTCGGCGTTATGCAAGCGTCAGGGGAATGTGATGATTGAGCCCATCAAGACGTGGCAGAACAAGGACTTGATGGAGATGGCCGGCATTATCTTGGCTGAGCATGACGCCGTGCCGTACAAGATGCGCCCGCAGGCTATCTATGTTGATGCGATTGGCTTGGGTGCGGGTCTGTCGGATCGCCTGCGCGAGCTGGACTTGCCTGCGGTTGCGGTGTCTGTGTCTGAGACTGCGTCGCTGAAGGATCGGTTTAACCGTCTGCGCGACGAGATTTATTGGAACGCCCGCGAGTGGTTTGAGGCGCGCGACTGCCACATGCCGCAAGATGACACGTTGATTTCGGAGCTGACGTCGATCCGGTATAAGTATTTGTCGACCGGAAAGCTCAAGATTGAGAGCAAGGACGAGATGAAGCGACGCGGGCAGCGGTCGCCTGACACGGCTGACGCGTTTGCCCTGACCTTCGCGCATCAGGGTGCGGTTGCCGGAGGCTTCTCAAGGGGGTATAATTCAAGCCGGATGAGTAAACCTAACACTGGCTGGATTGTTTAATGGCACCATATGAATACGGACGGACAGCCGAGGCCGAGCGCGGCCTGTTGGGCTTCTTAGCCAACGCGTTTACCCCTATGCGCCGCCCCATCAGGACGCCAGCCGAGACCACCTATATGGAGGCAGACGGCGCACTTTACCCGCAATACAGGCCAGCGACTTACGGCGATCCTGAGTTTGGGTTTGAGTACATGCCAGCGTATCAGGCCATTTCTGGGTTGCTGTCTGACCCTGAGGCGGCTGTTGACGCCGCCGCGGCAATGCCAGAGGCAATGCGTCAGATGGCTAATCAGCAAATTGTGGCTGGCTTAGACGTTGCAGGCGGTGGGTCTGGTGAGCTTGTCGATGAGGACGGAAACCCTATCAGTTATGACCCACTTGCCGTTGCCGCGCCACTTGCGCCTGCGGGCATTGCCGCCGCTAAGGCTGGCGGCGCAACCCTTGGCGCTATGGGCGGGCGTGTCAAGCCGCTGACAAAAACTGAGCTAGACCCTATGAAGTATAGCAACATAAAGCTCGACGAGCCTTTATCTGAAATGCAGTATGATTTTGAGCCTACGAGCCTGCTTTTCCCAGATAGAAAAATTGTCAAACCGGAAAGCTTGCTTGGGAAAGTTGCGTTATTTGGCGCTGGTGACAGAAGTGGTGTTGGCACTCTTAAAAGTTTATCCGGTCAGGTTTTTGACGAGCCGGTGTCTGCTTTGGGTGGCAGGGATTATCAGCTTGCAACGCCATATGCTTGGGCGTCAGATGAGGGTGTTATATCAGGGCTTTTAGCCCGCGCTAAAAAGGCTCAGGAAGAAACTGGCATAGATGATGTTGTTTTGGCTCATTCTACAATGAACCCAAGAGCCGTTGATTTTACGGACTTTAATTCAGCCGCAGTGGCTGAAATGTTAAAAGCATCAAAAATAACCAAAAAAGATGCAAAGCAATTTGACGATGAAATAAAAAAATCTTTTCCTAGCTTCCCCGGTGTAAAGTCGCCCAAGTTTAGGGAATGGATGAAGTCGCAAAAATCTGGCAAAACTAGAACCTTAATAATGCAGGAAATGGACAAAGACTTATGGCGGTCTAAGGGTTTCCCGATGGTTGGTAAAGCCAGATACGCTTTAACGGAAAAGGCGCAGCAAAATGTGCCAACATTCCAAACTGGTTTGTCTTTTATCCCGATTGATGTTGCTGGTGGAGTTGTTAAGAACCCTATAATGCCCCACTCGACATATAACACCGCTATGCGCCGCGCAGGCGATCCTGTGCAGTTTTCTGAAACAATACCAAATGAGATTTTTTATAGAGATTTCTTTAAAACACTTGAAGGGGCGACGACAAAGTCTGGTGCGCCACAACCTGCGAGCATGAAACAGTATACTACAAGACTGAACAACCCTTATCAGATTGTCGATCAAGAGCTTGTCGACACTATGTCTGGCTTGTTAGGGTACTAAAATGAACTCTGGTGGGTTTGTTTCTTGGTCGATGCCAATGGCCTCACACAAAAGAGCGTCCAAGCCTACTAGCTTTTGCTTGTGGTCTGTTGTTGGGTCGGCGGTTTCTAAATGCGCTGCAACTGTTAAAATTATTCTTTCTCTTTTATCTTGTATGCTCATAACATGACCCCCTTAGTTAAAAACGAATTGTACCCCATATCAGGATAATATCAAAGGCTAAACTATGGCACCACGCGCACCAAAAGACCCCCGACTAGCCAAGGCTGGCGTCTCCGGTTACAATCAACCCAAGCGCACGCCCTCGCACCCGACCAAGTCGCACGTCGTTGTGGCGAAGTCAGGCGATCAGATCAAGACGATCCGCTTCGGCCAACAGGGTGTGAGCGGCGCAGGCAAGTCGCCAAGCACTCCGGCGGAGAAGGCGCGCCGCAAGAGCTTCAAGGCGCGTCACGCGCAAAACATAGCCAAGGGCAAGATGTCTGCGGCGTATTGGGCTAATAAGGAGAAGTGGTAGTGTCACTATACGCCAATATCGCAAAAAAGCGCGCCCGCATTAAGGCTGGGTCAGGCGAGAAGATGAGGAAGGTCGGAGCCAAGGGTGCGCCAACAAATGCCGCATTTAAGGCGGCCGCCAAAACTGCAAAGAAAAAGAAAGTGAAGAAAGCATGAAAGTATGTCCAGACTGCCCATATCGTGGGCGCTGCGAAGCCAAGCAGCGTTGTATCCAAGGCAACAATCCACTGCCACTTCCAGAGCCTGTGCCTGACTTCCCACAGAATGTCTTGACCAGCTCAGGCGACAAGCCGACCAAGCGTGTCGAGGCCACATCAATATTCAAAAAGAAGGTGAAGAAAAATGAAATCAACTAAGGGCGGATACGCCAACCCGAAGCACGCGATGAATACTGAGTTGACTGGCCCATCGACACTGAAGGTGCCGGTGCCAACAACCCTGCCAAAGCGTTCACCGGTTCGCGAGAAAAAGATGATTAACCAAATCCTTGGCAAATACGCTGAGTAGATGAGGCTTAACTTCATGCGTGCCCAGCGCCGCCGCACCTTGACATCTCAGGGTTCGGCGGTGCCAGTGGCATCCGACGCTGATCTGTGCAATAATGAGGCAGATGAGATTGTGGCCGCAAAGCCAAAACCAGCGCCGAAGCGCCGCGCAAAGGGTGTAAAGACCAATGCCAAAAAAAATGGATGACATTGAACTCAGCTCCGCACTGTCGAGCGAAATCAGCGACGCCCTAAATTATTTCGATAGTGAGTATAGCCAAGACCGGCTCCGCGCTATGGATTTCTATATGGGCGAGCCGTTTGGCAATGAGGTTGATGGACGCTCTCAAGTTATCGCCACTGAGATGGCCGACACCATCGAGGCAGCGATGCCCAACATTATGCGGGTGTTCTTTTCATCCGACGAGTATGTGCGCTTCAGCCCGCGTGAGGCTGAGGACGTTGAGCCAGCCCAGCAGGCTACCGATTACGTCAATTATGTCATCCAGTCGCAAAATGATGGCTATAAATTATTCCACACTTGGTTCAAAGATGCGTTCATGTTTAGGCTGGGCGTGGTTAAATATTTCTGGGATACGCAGAAGGATGTTGAGGAGGAGAGCTACAGCAAGCTGAATGAGGCTGAGTTGGCACTTCTGCTTGAAGACCCAGACGTTGAGATCGTTGAGCAGACTGAGACTGTGGTTAACAGCTACACCGACGAGGAAAGCGGCGAGCTGGTTGAGCTGGAAAGCGAATACGACCTGACCGTGCGCGTCACACGCGAGACCGGCAGCATCAAGGTGATCAACATCCCCTCAGAGGAGTTCTTGGTTTCACGCCGCGCCGTGTCACTGGAGGACGCCAACTTTATGGCTCACCGCACCAGCCTGACTATTTCAGACTTGGTTGCTATGGGTTACGACTACGACGAGGTCGAGGAGTTTGCTGGATCGGGTGACTTGGACATCGACCGCGAGAAGTCTACCCGCTTTCAGGATTTGGAGAGCGCCGCACGGACAGACCCCGCCGACCCATCACTGCGCGAAGTGCCTTACTACGAGTGCATCGTCAAAATGGACTGCGACGGAGACGGCATAGCCGAGCGCCGCCGCATCTGCGCGATTGGCCCTGAAGGCCAGCACATCCTGCACAATGAGCCATTCGATCATGTGCCGTTTGCGTGCGTCACGCCTATTCTCATGCCGCACCGTCTGATTGGTCGCAGCATTTACGACATGACCGAGGACTTGCAGGTCATCAAGTCTACCTTGATGCGTCAGTACCTCGACAGCGTATACTCATCAACCCTGCCGCGTATGGTTGCGGTCGAGGGACAGGTGAATATGGATGACCTGCTTTCCGGCTCCGCTGGCTCAGTTATCCGTGCCCGCCAGCCCGGCATGTTGCAGCCAATTACCGGCGCGTCAGTCGGCGGCGAAATCCGGCCTCTGATGGATTATTTGGATACCGTAAAAGAGACCCGCACAGGCCTCTCTAGGGCGTCTCAAGGCCTTGACGCTAATAGTTTACAGTCAAGCACCGCAAGCGCCGTCAGCGCGACTGTACGCGGCGCGCAGGTTAAGTTGGAGAGCTATTGTCGCACATTTGCTGAGACAGGCGTTAAGGATTTGTTCCGCGGTATTTTGCATCTAGTAACCAAGCATGACAATAAAGAGAAGATCATGCGCCTGCGTAACAAGTTTGTGCCGATTAACCCCGCCGAGTGGAAGTCGCAGTTCGACACTATTGTGCAGGTTGGACTTGGCACGACTGACGACGAGACCAAGATTGCGTTTTTGACGCAGATTGCAGCCAAGCAAGAGCAAATCCTCATGCAGCTAGGGCCTGATAACCCAGCCGTGTCGATGGAGCAGTACATCTCAACCTTGCGCTCGATTGCTGAAATAGGTGGCTTCAAGGATGCTGACTTGTATTTCAGCTCACCCGAAGTGATTAAGCAGAAGATGGCCGAGGCACAAGCCAAGGCAGGCCAAGAGCAGCAGCAGCCGTCGCCTGAGCAGCAAATGCTCCAGATGCAGATGCAGCTTGAGCAGCAGAAGGCGGCAGCTCAGATTGAGCTGGAAAAGCAGAAAGCCGCAGCCAAGATTGAATTGGAGCGCGAGAAGTTCCAAGCCGAGATGCAGATGGAGCGCGAGAAGATGGTTGTCGAGACTGAGCTTCGCCAGCAAGAGCTGCAAGCTGAGGCTGAATTGCGCGTCGCCAAGGCTGTGACTGATGCACAGATTTCAACTAACCTGCCGAGGGTATAAATATGGCTAAAGTTAACAAGATGATGCCGCCACGCAACACGACCATTCGCGGTCAGGATCACTTGCTGGCTTATATTACGCCCGAAGAAGCGCAGCTTTTGATGGACAACGGCGGTGCCGGTAAGCCGGGGCCTATGGGTATTCCTGCTTTTTACAGTGACGAGGACGACGCCTTCGCTCAAGAGGCTATGGAAAGCTTTGAAAGAGATTATGGCGGCGGTAGTGACGGTGGCAACTCTTATGACGACGAACTTCCAGAGGCTATTCGCCCTAGCCAGATTACCGGCGGAGAGAACCTCTACACATCAGGTTCACCCACATTGTCTATGGGCACATCTTCTCAGGCTTTAGGGAATATAGGCGGTGAGCGTGGTATTGCAGGTCTAAACCGTTCTCAATACAACTCGATGCCGTCTTACATGCGTGAGCTTTTAAATACCAAGTCTCCGTTGTTTACTGGCGCATATAATTACGAAATTGGCCCCAAGGGCAGAATTACTGGATTTTATGGGCCTCAAATGCAACTGCCCGGACTTCTTGGGATGTTTGGCAAGGGTTTCACAGCCTTGGATAAAATGATTTATGGCGCACCTATGACTGAGAAAGACCTTATGAGAACCGCTGTATATACAGGCTTTGGCGAAGGCAGCAAGACGGACGGTGGCCGCGACGGATACGAAGAAGTTAAGCCAGTTGATCCAGAGACAGGCCAGTGTGAAGATGGCTATATCTTTGACGCGCAGCTAAATGCCTGCCGACTAGACACAGGCACAACTGCCGCATCAACCCCAACAGTGACAGCCCCAACAACTGGCGGCTACGCGCAGATGGGTCTGCTGGATCAGGCACCAACCGGCCTGCCGCAGTTCCAGCAGCAGTACGGCGCAGGCTTTGGGTCTCCGTCACAGTTCGCGGCGGCAAACACGGACTTCCGCAGGCGCGGTGCCGTGACGCCAGCATATCCGGGTTACACACTTTTAAGTTAGGGAAATTATGGACGAAGGTAAGGCGAGGGAAAAGCAAGCCAGAGCGGAGCAGGCCGAGGCGCTGCTTCGCAATAACTTGTTTAATGAGGCGTTTGAATATCTCGATGTGCAGTTTTTAGATGCTTGGCGGCAGAGTGATGTGGCCGACGTCGAGAACCGCGAGAGGATTTACCAATTAACGCAAAGTCTTGTGGCTTTAAAGGGGTATTTCCAAAGCGTGGTCGAGGATGGTAAGTTAGCACAGGTGCAGCTTGATGATTTCAAGCGGCGAGTATCAATAAACAAAAGGTGACTTTAAATGTCCGATACCTCTAATGAGACCGGCCCAATTTCAATGAATGATGCAATTAGCCTTCTGAGCAATCCCACTGAGGACACTGCGACAGATGAGCGAGCCGAGGTTCAGGAAGAACCTCAACAGCCCGAAGCCGAGGCACCAGAAGCGCCGCAGGACAACGTCGAAGACGACGCCCCTGAAGACGATTATGATGATGAGGCTGATGACGGCGAAGACGCCTACTACGATGATGATGACGGCGAGGATGAACAAGCCCCCGAAGAAAATCGCTACACCGTTAAGGTGGATGGCGAGGAGATCGAGGTCAGCTTGGATGAGGCGCTCAAGGGTTATCAGCGGCAGAAGGCGTTTACTAAGCGATCAATGGAGTTAGCTGAGCAACGCAAGGCCTTTGAGGCCGAGGCATCTCAGACGAAACAACTGCGGGATGCTTACGCACAGCAACTTGATATGTTGCGAGATCAGATTAGTTCGGCAATCCCTGAACAGGAACCTGACTGGTCGGCCCTGAAAAATGAGGGTTATTCGACTGACGACATCTTCTTTGCCAAGACTGAGTGGGACAAATCCCAAAATCAACTCAAGGCGGCAAATGCAGAGCGTGAGCGAATTGCCCAAGAGCAAGCCTTCGAGCATCAAGAGCAAATGAAACGCAGACTAGCGGATCAGCGCGTTGAGATGCTTAACCGGATACCAGACTGGCAAGATGACGACGTCCGAGAGAAAGAGCGGAACGAGGTCATTAAATACGCCCAGCGCCGGATTGGCTTCAGCGAGGAGGAAATTCAATCAGCGTCCGACAGTCGGGCGATTGAACTACTTTACAAGGCGTGGAAGTACGACACACTAATGGAAAAAAAGCCAAGTGCAAAACAGCGTACACGCAAATCGCCAAAAATGGCTAGGGCAGGTCAACCAACAACCAAGCGAGATGTTGCTAATCGTTCACGGCGCGACGCAAAAAAACGGTTTGAGGCCGAAGGAACCGTCGACGCCGCTGTCAATTACCTAATGGGGCGATAGCCCAGAAAGACTAAACAAATGGCGACCTATACTACCCAAGCAGCCATTGGTGAGCGTGAAGATCTCGCCAATGTAATTTATCGGATTGACCCAAGTGAGTGCCCCGCATTTTCTGCGATCAAGAAGACAACCGCCTCATCAATTTTCACAGAATGGCAGGTTCAAAATTTGGACACGGCATCTGCTGTTAACTACCACGATGAGGGAGCAACGACTGCAACTGGCACAGCCGTACCTACCGTAAGGGTCGGAAATTATTGCCAAATTTCCAAAAAGGTGTTTGCTACATCAGGCACTTTGGATGCAGTCGATTTGGCGGGCCGTGAGCGGGAACACAATTATCAAAAGATTTTAAAATCTTTGGAATTGCGTCGCGATATCGAAAAGTCGATCACCGACACAAACCAAGCTCGCGACGGTTCAGACCCTCGCAAATCAGCGTCGCTGATGACTTGGATTTCAAACGGCTCAGTCGGTGCGACTGGTGCGTTTGCTGTCGGTGCCAACGGTACTGCAACAGCCACAGCAGGCACTGCCCGCGCCTTGACCCTCGATATGGTTCAGGACGCAATGCAGGCAGCGTGGGAAGACGGCGGCAACCCTAAGATGCTTTTGGCATCTGCCACCAACCGCGCCAACCTGTCTGACCTGTCAGCCACTGGCAACCTTGTGTCAAACGACGTAAACATGACAGCAGCTAAGGCACCAACATATGTGTCTTCAGTCTCAGTCATGCTGACTGACTTTGGCTCAATTGACATTGTCCCATCACGGTACATGTCAAACGACAAAATCTTCTTGATCGACCCAGACTTTGTTGAGTTGGCTACACTCAACGGTCGTAACTTCCAAGAGGAGGCACTTGCCAAAAATGGCGACGCCGAGACAAGCCACATCCTTGTGGAGTGGGCACTCAAGCCTACAGCCCCGGCTGCACATGCTGGCATCTTCGACCTAGATGGCACCATCTAACTAAAACTGAGGGGGCGGGTAACTGCCCCCTCATCTTTTTATTAAGGGTGTAAAATGAAACGAATTATCAGAGATGACGCGGTGACAAGCACCAAGACCACCATCCAGCAAGAGGCTGATGGCAGTAGCGTCTTTGAAACCACACAGAATTTTGACACGCTAATTAAGCTGAATAGGCAGATGGCTGGCGATTACCGCGCAGGCCAGATGATCGGCGACACGCAGCGCCACATGCAGCATGTAGCGGAAATCCCATTGGTCGTGTATAATCACCTAATGGAAACGCTAGGCAATCCACGCGAAAATGCAAAGGCGTGGAAGACTTGGCTGAACGATCCCGAAAATCGGGACTTTAGGACTGGCGGCGGGCGTATTTAATGGCGATCACGACATATGCAACCTTGCAGACTGCTATAGCCAATTTCTTGGCCCGTGGCGACCTGACAGCGCAGATACCTGACTTCATCACAATGGCTGAGGCTCGCATGAACCGTGAGCTTGAGACACGCGCTCAGGAGAAGCGGTCGACAGCTACGCTTGTGGCAGGTAACGAGTACATAGCCTTGCCAAACGACTTGAGGGAAATTCGTGAGGTAAAGCTCGACACATCACCGCTGACTGTACTTGAGTATTACAGCCCAACGGCGCTTGACGAGCAGTACCCGACAGCAGGTCACGCAAAGCCTCGCGGCTTCTCTATTATTGGGCCTGAGATGAAGTTACGCCCGATCCCAGACACGGCTTACACGGCTGAAATTGTGTATGTTGGGGATATAACGCCTCTATCCGTGGCTGCGCCCAGCAACAACATATTGCTGCGCTCACCCGATGCTTACCTATATGGGGCTTTGGCCGAGGCCTACGCATATTTACTTGATGAGACTAGGGCTGCCCAATACATGCAGCGTTTCAATACTGCGCTAGAGGAAATCAAGTTGGATGAGAGCCGCGCCCACTATGGGACTGGCAGCCTCCAGATCACCAGCATTTATCAACGTCAAAATTCTTCTGCGGAGAAATAATTATGTCAGCTATGAGCGATTACCTAGAAAATTCTGTGCTGGATCATGTGCTAGGCACGTCAGCTTACACAATGCCAGCGGCCGTATATATTGGCCTATCCACTGGATCATTTAACGACGACAACAGCGGCGTTGAACTGTCTGGCAACGGTTATGCGCGTCAGTCCATTGCGTTTAACGCAGCCGCATCCGGCACCGCCGAAAACACTGCGGCTGCTGAGTTTTCTCCTGCCACAGCATCTTGGGGAACCGTGACACACTTCGGGCTGTTTGATGCCAGCACTGGCGGGAACTTGCTTATCCACGGTGCCTTCACTGTCGGTAAGCTGATTGACACTGGCGACATCCTTAAAGTTTCTGCGGGTGACTTAGACATCACTGCGGCTTAGGTTAGCCGATGGCAACCAACACACCAACGCTTGAACAGTTAACCGGCAGCCTAGACGCGCTGCCGGGCAGCTTGGATAACCTTGATGGTTTGCCTTGGTGTAACCCCACGCTTGAGCAGTTAGATGCCTGGGGTGGGTTGGAAGCCTTAGATGCGTTTGGGTATAACCTAGAGCAACTTAACCAACTATGCGTTGTCGTTACTGATGGCGCTTCCTCAGTGGCAATCACGACTACAGCAGAGATTGCCTTTGCTGAGCTTGTTGACGCAGCAGTAGACGTTTCAATCGCCGCCACCGCCGCGCCAACACGAACTGTGGCTATGCAGGCGTCTGTGACCGGCGCAGCGGGCGTCACCGCGTCAATCAAGCCAATCCGTCAGGTTACAGCTACGGCCACACTGGCGGCCTCTCAGGCCAGCGCAATCAGCCGCAAGCGTCAAGTTGTTGGGACAGCCTCCGTGGCGGTTACTGCGTCAGCCTTGGCTGGCATTGTCTACCGCGTCAATTCTGCGGTTAACGTGTCGGCCTCTACAACTGCGGCATCTAGTGGTATATTCAATTTAGCCGGTCGGCCGAGGCTTATCGCGAGCGCAACGGTCAATGCAAAGGTTCTTGGCGAAGACTGGTTCGACGTGGCCGCCGGGTCAGAGATTTGGACAGATGTCACCGTGGGATCAGAGATTTGGGGCGCGGTGTCAACAAGCAGTGGGGTTTGGGCTAAGTTATGATACAGCTAGGCGAATGGCTGCCTGATCAGGCGGATATAATGAATAGCGGTGTCACCGTGGCAACAAACGTGCTGCCCGCGGCAGTCGGCTATCATTCAATGAACTCATTTGTGCCTTATTCCAATGCGGCGACAAACACAATTAAAGGCATCTTTGCGGCGAAGGATACGGCGTCAAATACCAAGTTATTTGCCGGTGATGCGACTAATCTATATCTGCACTCAACTTCGACAAACAACCTAGACAGCGTATCCAAGGCTGGCGGCTACAGCTTGGTCGACGGAGAGCAGTGGCGTTTTGTGCAGTTTGGCGACTACGTCTTAACTGCCGGCGGCATTGGCGAGACTGTGCAGTCTTTTGACCTTGGCAGCAGCTCGGCCTTCGCTGACCTGCTAAACGCGCCAAAGGCCGACTTCATTGCTGTGGTTCGGGATTTCCTCTGGGTGGCTAACGTGGACGACGGCTCTGGCCGCACGCCTTACCGCTGCCAATGGTCAGGCTTTAACGACATTGAGAGCTGGACGCCCGGTGTGGATCAAGCCGATTTTCAAGACCTGCCCGATAGTGGCGCTATCACAGGGCTGGTTGGCGGCGAATACGCGACCGTGTTGTGCGAAAAGGCTATTTACCGAGCCACATATACTGGCCCGCCACTTATCTGGCAGTTTGACAAGGTTGTGTCTGGGCGTGGGTGCGCCTTTAAAAACTCTGTCTGCAATTCAGGCAACTTGGTTTTCTATTTGGCGTCAGATGGATTTATGGCATTTGATGGACAGCAGGCGTCACCAATTGGTTCCGAGCGCGTGAACGAATTTTTCCTCAAGGACTTCGACAGTAACTATGACTATCGCATGTCGTGCAGCGTAGACCCGCTGCATGAAGTAGCTATGTGGTCTTACACATCTACACAGTCACCAACAGGGCAGCCTGACAAGATCATCATTTATAATTATGTTCTGAATAAGTGGTCTTTGGCTGAGGTTGAGGCTGACTACCTTGCCCCAATGTTTTCGGCGGGTTACACCGTTGATGACCTTAGCAACCTGTCGCCAACAGTAGACGGCCTGAGCATACAATTAGACAGTCGATTTTTTAAGGGTGGGCAGTATTTCTTTGGTGGCGCTTATGGCGATACAATCTACACATTCAGTGGCACGCCGATGGATGCGATAATCGAGACAGGCGAAGCGCCTATGTCTATGGGCAGTCATTCGATTGTGGCTCGGACTTACCCATACCACGAAGACGGCGACGTTAGCGTTTCGATCGGGACGAGAAATACGCAGACCACTGCGGTAGCCTATTCGGCGGCGTCTGCCCCCAATGTATCTGGGTTCGCCCCACACAGGTCACAGGGCAGGTATCACAGGGCAAAACTGTATTTGAGTAACGGCTGGGAAAAGGTTATTGGCTTGGACGTCGAGGCTAGAAAGATTGGCAGACGATGACCATCGAGCAGCGCACCACAAACTTTCGCACGCTGAACCCGATTACGGCCACGACACGCGAAATTGCCGAGGTTTTAAACCGCACTATCAACGGTGGGTTGAACAGCGTCGGCTATGTAACCTTACCGGCGCACACAACTCAGGCAACAGTCAACGACCCGCGATACTCAACGTCTAGCCTAGTTTTCTTCACTGGCGTTGACCACGATCCTTGGCACCACAACCCTTATGTCGATAGCTCCAGCGTTGACGGAACTATGGTCATTAACTTTAGCAATCAGGGGCACGATGCACCATTCGCCTACTTTATTGTCGGCTAACGACCGACTGACTGATCAGTGGCGCAGATGCCAGAAATGGATCAGCGACGCGCTGGAGTATTCTGGCGGCACGCACTCTATGGACGACGTCTTCGGCGCAGTGGCTGTTGGGGATGCACAGTTACATCCACTGGAAAAGTCGTGTATTATAACTGAAGTCGTCGACTACCCCCGGATGACGGTCTGCCGCATTTGGCTTGCGGGCGGGGACTTAGACGAACTAATGGACGCAGAAAAATCCATTTCAATCTGGGCTAAAGGCATCGGGTGTGACGCAATGGAAATTAACGGTCGGATGGGCTGGAAGCGGCAGCTCAAGGATTACAAAGCCACGTCGGTGGTTCTAACAAAGGATTTGAGAGATGAGTAAAGGTGGTGGCGGAGATACACGGCAGATCACACAGACAACGGCAGCGCCGGAGTACGCGCAGCCATTTCTGGAATTTGGCTTGTCTGAGGCTAAAAACCTATACGGCACCCAGCCATCATATTACCCAAAGCAAACCACGGTAGGCTTTAGCCCTGAAAGCGAGATGGCTTTGCAGGCCACCCGCCAGAAGGCAATTAACGGCTCGCCATTTATCGGCGCAGTGCAAAACGCCGTGATGCAAAACCTGACCGGCACAAACCCGCTGTTAAATGCGGCTTTTCAGCCAGCGGTTCAGGAGGTTCAGGCTCAAGCCTCAAAGGCTGGTCGCTACGGCTCAGGATACCAGCAGGGCGCTCTCGGCGCTGCGCTGGCTCCTATCGCTTACCAAGCCCAGCAGGAGGCCATTGGTATGGCTCCAGCAGCGCGTGAGTTTGGCTTTGCTGACCTCAACACCCTTGCCGGTGTTGGCGGCGCTCGCGAGGCTCAGACGCAGGCCGAGTTGCAGGCTGACATTGACCGGTTTAACTTTGAGCAGAACCAGCCAATGACATCACTCGCCAACTATATGGGCATCGTCAAGGGCGGCACGGTTGGTGGCACAAGCACCCAGCCGGTATTCCGCAATCAGGCTGGCAACGCATTGTCCGGCGCACTTGGCGGTGCGGAGCTTGCAAAGCTAATCGGCCCCGGCATGAGCGGCGGAATGGGTGCCGGACTTGGTGCCTTGGCTGGGCTTTTAGTTTAGGGGGTAAGTTATGGCATCACCGGGAACACAGGCTTTTCTTAAAATGCTTCAGGGGCAGTCTCCACAGTCTGCACCAGTGCGCTACTCTAATGTGCGCCCATCATACCGCACTCCACCTTTCCCGGACGCCCCTTCGGGTGTAGTCCCTGCGGGTGCGCGTGTAAGCCCTCAGCCACCTCAAACGCAGTATCAGCAAAATTTAACCCCAATGGGCAAGCGCATTTTAGAGGGGCTGGCAGCCAAGCGTGAGGATCAGGCAGGTGCCGCGGCAACCCCCGGCGCAGGTCAGGTTGATCTCGATGGACAGCCAAAGGGCACTGACAGCTTTATGTCGCGGCTGATGACCCCGCAAAGCCAAGGCATGCTGGGCGCTGCCGCCGCTGGCTTTGAGGCTTCAGGCTACCAAGACCGCCCGGTGTCGCTTGGTCAGGTTCTGGGGCGTATGGGTACTGCTGGAACGAAGGCTTACACAGCCGCTGAGGATCGCATTGGGGCTGAGCAAAAAGCCCAACTAGAAAATCTTTTGACACAAGCTAAAATACAAACTGAGCTCGGCAAGGGTGATCAGGCCTTTAGCGGCTCCAGCTTAACAGCACAGGACAGCAACAACGTCTTGACGTTAGGCCAAAAGGTTGCTGACGGCACAGCCACAAAAACTGAAAGAGCGACATACAATATGTCTTGGCAGAGGTTATCACGGCCAAGCCCCGAAACCAGAACTGCACCAGACGGCACCGTGACAACGGTAACGGTTCCGGGTATGGATTTAACAGGGTTTCCTGTTCCAGAAGGGCTTAAGGCTGGCGAAAAAGTCATAGGGGAAAAAGCGCCTACCTTTAATAACGACGAAAAACTTGCCGGAGCCTTTACCAACAGGATGCTCGAAGCAACCGCAACTTTTGAAAATGTTACCGCCGGAGGTTATGACCCAGCTAACATGAGAGACTTTGCCGCAAACAACTTACCTCTTGCGCTCAGGGCTTCGGCGCTGTCAGGTAGCGGCCAACAATACCTTGCCGCGAAGCTGAACTTTATTACGGCGGTGCTTCGTAAGGAATCAGGAGCAGCCATATCTGACACGGAATTTAAAACCGAAGACTTAAAATACTTCCCGCAGCCGGGTGAAAGCGCGGCCACAATAGAGCAAAAAAGAATTGCAAGGAAAACAGCGGTTGAAAGTATGAAGGCTCAGTCCGGCGGGGCTTTTGACTACATGCAAAAAAAGATGAAACCGTCTGAAGTCGACCAACTGCCAAAGGGCTCGGTGTTTATGGAAAGAACTGGCGGCGTGTCTTATTACAAAACTCCTGATGGAAAAGTATTGGCGGTGGATTGATATGGGTATTCGTGAAGCAACTCAAGAAGAAATAGCGAAGCTCACCAGCAACGCCGCAAAAGAGGGGGCACCAGCAGTCGGCGGGTTTGACCCGATAGAATTTGCCACTGGCCTTGCTCGATCAATAGGTCAGGGCGTTACGTTTGGAACGGCTGACGAGGCTGAAGGATTTATCAGAAGCGTATTGGGCGACAAAACATACAAGCAGGCGCGGGATCAAGTTCGCAAAGAGCTTGAGCAATTTCGCACACAATACCCAAAGACAGCTTATGGCTCCGAAATAGGAGCGTCAGTAGCTATGCCATTAGGCGTGGCAAAACTTGCTGGCAAAGGCATCGTCAAGGGCGCGGAAATGCTCAATAAGCCGCTGGTCGATTTTGCGGCTCAAAAGGCTTCTCAGGCTGGACAGAAAATTGCTACGGCTGCACCAAAAACAACAAAGGTGGCTACCAGCCCTGTGGGCACCGCAACAGGTTTAGGCGCGGCCTACGGCGCTGGCGCGGCTCCAGAAGTGTCGGATGTGCCTGAATATGCCGCCACTTCAGCCATACTATCTGGCGGGGCTCAAAAAGTATTGCCACCAATAACAGAGGCAGCCAAGGACTTAATGAAACGCGGTGTGCCGCTGACAGTGGGGCAAAAGTTTGGCGGGGCAATGGGCGGCGTTGAGGAGCGCTTGTCTGGCCTGCCCATAGCTGACTTTTTGGTTGGGGGCGCGAGGCGGCGTGCTATTGATAAGTTTGGCACCGCGGCTTACAACGAGGCACTAGCACCTATTGGTGAAAGTTTGCCTATGAAATTGACAGGCCGACCCGCTTATATTGCGGCTGAAAAGAAAATTAGCGGGGCCTACACTAAAGTGCTTAGTGACGTGAGTATCCCCGCGCCAACTGCGCTGGTTGCGTCGGTTGGCGCTATGGCAGCAGACTTACCAGAAAAAGAGGCCAAGCAATTAGCGACCATTATTAAAAACGAAATTTCCGAAAGAGTTAAGGACGGCAACTTAACCGGCGAGGCGTTTAAAGATGCACAAAGCGCAATCAGGTCAAAAGCATATCTGTTTATGACCTCAAATGACGCGTACCAAAGGCAGTTAGGGGAGGCCCTGAGCGACGCGGCTGAGGAGTTAACTTCTAGCTTAGCCAGAGCCAATCCAAGCAAGGCGGGTGAGCTCGCCAACATCGACGCCACTTGGTCTCGCTTTAAACCAATGCAGCTTGCCGCAGGATCAAAAGGTATGGAGGGTGGTGTCACGCCAGCCAAGTTGCTCGAAAAGGTTTACAGTCAATCTCGACGCGCTCCGAGCGTACTTGCTCGCGGCGAGGGGCGGATGCAAGGCCTAGCCGAAACCGGCAAGGAAGTCCTCGGAACAAAGGTTCCAGACACCGGAACGGCAGGCCGAAACATATTTGCCCTTGGCGCACTTGGGTATGGCCTTGACCCTGTCACAACAGCTTTAGCTGCCGGTGGCTTGGGCGCGGCATACTCTCGACCCGGACAATTTCTTGCGTCTGGGGCTATTGAGGCTGCAAGGCGTGCTGGTCGGTCTCCGGCAGCCGCTGGCTTGCTGTCGGCTGAGGCTGACAAAATCGTCGGGTATGAGCAAATCAAAGATAAAGCTGGTAACTTGGTCAACGTCGCCAAAACTGCTGGCGGCCAGTGGATACGACAGTAGCCAAAAGTATGCTATAAATAGGTTACGGCCTAACGGAGAACATAATGCCAAAGACGAAGATATCCGAATATAATAGCCTCGCGGCTCAGAACAATGATGTCGACGGCATCTCGCTGGCCGAAGGGGTAATGGTGCCGAGCGACTTGAACAATATGGGGCGCGAAATAATGGCGCACCTGAAGGACTTTTCGGACGGCACCAGCGGCGTCGACGTCCTCAAGCTGCAAGATGACACAGACACCAACTCAATCAAGATACAAGCGCCCGCGTCGGTCACTGCCAACACAGTCCTAACCCTGCCAGATGGCGCAGGCTCAGTTAACCAAGTATTGCAGACAGACGGCACTGGCACCCTGACTTGGGGCAGCGCGGTTAACTTCGGCAACTGGACTATCACGATGGACGCCAGCGACAACCTTATTTTCACGCACAGCGGCACTGACGCTATGAAGCTGTCCAGCACAGGCGACCTGACAGTCATTGGTGACGTTACAGCATTTGGAACAATCTAATGGCTTTACCGGCTTCTGGACAAATAAGCCTCTCACAGTTCAGAACCACTTTTGGTGGCACTGCTCCTGACGCTGTGTCTGAGTATTACAGAGGTGGCGCGCATGTATCTGACAACAGCATTAATGACGGTATCCCTCAAAGTGGAACAGTAAGTTTTAGCGATTACTATTCTGCGGCTGGCACGCAAACTAGAAACATATCCATCAATATGGACTACAATCTTGGGTTTACCGCTTTTGGTTTGACCTCGGCGCAGTACGCTTCTAACCCAACTGATACTCCGGGTAGTTTTTCCGTTGGTGCGAACAGCCTCGCCTACCAGCCTGTGTTTCGAGCAGGAACTGGTTTTATCACCAGTGCCAGCATTACAATCGGGCAGAACGAGGATACAGGGTCGCAATCTGAGTATGTTATGCTTTACGGCGGTACATCATCAACTGGTGCTACTAACCTAGTGGCAAGGTGGGACGCTGGTTCTAGCGGCAGCACTGGTGGTAACAGAAGCTATTCAATAGTTTGGGGAGCAGACGGTAAAATATCGTCACTCACTTATACTGGCGGCAACTATAATGTCGGAATTATTAGCTTGGTAACTGACAATGTCTCCGCAGCAAACGCTGCTGGGTATACTTGGTTCGGTTTTCGACTGAAGAACCCGCCTTCATTCAGCGGCAAGGTCAACGAAAATATGACTGGTACATTTTTTAGCACCAGCATAACGCAGCCTCTATAAAGGTAAGTATCAATGGCAAACACAATCAGAGATTACTCCGCGACAGCCGCATCAAACACGGCAGTAGACGGCGCTGACATCTCAGAGGGTTGTAGCCCCGCTGGCATCAATGACGCTATTCGTGGCGTTATGGCTGACCTAAAAGATGTGTCTACCGGCGCGGTTGCGCTGGAAAGCCCTGCTGCCGACAGCTTGACTGTAACTGGCAACGTGGGTGCGGCTACATTCAGCGGCGATGGCTCTGCCTTAACAGGCATCCCGACCCCAACGCTCACTAGCTTGGGTATTGCTAATCACGATGACATCACGGTTGATGGGTCAGGCAACGTGGGCATTGGGACGAGTTCGCCTACTAACAAACTCCACGCATTTAGCTTAAGTTCCACAGCAACTGTTGCCAAGTTTGCCGCAAATAATTACGCAAACGCCGGAACAACTTATGTTGAAATTGGAACGCAGTATGGTGATGGTGGTTCACGCATTGGAAATATAAATCCGTCAGGAAACTTAGGAACGTTGGTTTTTGAAACAATGACGGGAACGTCTGGTGTTTTTGCTGAACGCGCCCGCATAGACAGCAGCGGCAACCTAATTAAAGTTGGTGGAGTAATCAAAGGCGAAAGAGGTACAGCATCCGCACCAGCCTATTCATTTAGTGACGATACAGACACAGGAATGTTTAACATTGCTAATGCTGACTTAGGGTTTTCTGTAGGCGGCACAGAACGGATGCGCATTGACAGTTCAGGCCGTGTCACGATGCCGTATCAGCCTAGCTTTAGGGCTGGAGGCGCACCGTCAGTTTCGGCTGGTAACGTATATGTAAACTACCCAACCATAGAACATAACATTGGCAACCATTTTAACGCCACAAACGGAAGATTTACTGCGCCAATCACAGGGCGTTATCTTTTCACCGTGACTGTTGGAAACAACTCTAGTTTCGGAGTCGATTTACGAATAAACGGCGGTAGCACTATTATACGAATAGAGGTAATCAACCCCCCCGGATTTACTTGGCAAACTGGCGCAATAATTAAGCAACTTACGGCAAACGATTATGTTGATGCTTACACATTTACCGGCACTGCGAGTATAGGTGTTGGCGCTGGTGGCTTTCACGGTCACTTATTAGGATAAACGGAGTAAAACAATGACACAAACAATCACAATCGAACTGACGGACACTCAGTTCAAAGGCTTAGAATACGCTGCATTGTCTCCGACCGAATGGGCTGAGAACGCAGTGACTGAACGTGCAAGGATTGCCAATGATGAGATTGTCCAACTGACAGTCCAGCATTGCCTAGACAACGGCATCCAAGTACCAGCGACCCGCGAACTTGTCGTTGCCTACGCATTTGATAACGACATCGTGAAGACAGCAGCAGTGCGGCAAGCAGAGGCTGAAGCAGCCCTCCCAGCAGCGGAGTAACCCATAATGGCACGCGACAAGCTCATAGAGTACGACCAAACCGCCGCGAACAACACGGTGATTGGTGACGTAAACACAAGCGAGACTATGCTTCCGTCCGAGGTTAATGACGCTTTGCGTGAGCTTGCAAGCCACCTTAAAGAGTTTGCTGACGGAACTAGCGGCATCAATGCCCTGAGCCTGACTGACGATACCGACACCAACGCAATCAAGTTCCAAGCCCCTGCAAGCGTCACTGGCACTGTGACGTTTACGCTGCCGGATGGCGATGGCACCAGCGGCCAGGCAATCATCACTGACGGCTCTGGCGTATTGTCTTGGGGAGACGCTGGCGGCGGGTCAAACGTGTTCAACCTGTTTGAGTTTACTGCGACTGCCGGGCAGGCAACATTCACTGGCGCGGATGATAACGCCGCGACACTGGCATACACCGCTGGCAGCATTGTTGTGACGATGAACGGCGTGACGCTCGACCCATCTGACTTCACCGCCAGCAACGGCACCAGCCTTATTCTGGCCTCTGGGGCTGCTGTGGGCGACATAGTAAACATTTATGCCTTCAGCACATTCTCTGTGGCTGACACGGTTGCGGCCTCAACAGGCGGCACTTTTTCTGGTAATATAACGGCACCAAGTTTCCAGACCACGGCAACAAAGATGCACACCGCCGCGTTCCGCACCAACGAGCAGACAGTCAATCAGAATACGACCATTGACGCAGATGAAAACGCCTTAGCGATTGGGCCTCTTAGCATTGACCCGGCGGCGTCCATTACGGTCAATGGCAACTTAACAATACTGTGAGGCGCAGATGGCTTCGATATTAAATGTAGACCAAATCAACAACGCGGCGGGTACGTCTGCTGTCACGATTGACCCAAGCACCGGCAAGCCATCGTTTCCGAATGGTGCGACACTGCCAGCGGGTAGCATAATCAATTTCCAAAGATACACATTCAGCGGTACGCAAGCGGCTGGCTCAACATCGTATGTTGATATCACAAACGCAAGTACAACATATGCCGCAACAGTAAGCACCAGCCTAATTCGCGTCCAACTTCAAATACTTGTCGGCGGTAAAGGCTCAATACGCCTTTTAGCAGATGGTAACGGTATATTTGTACCAGATAGCTCGTACCTTTTTTATAACTCCAGTACACAAGGTAATTGGGTAAGTGGTTCAGTCCGTAGAATAGCCAATATTATTGGGTATTATTCGCCAGCATCCACTTCACCAGTGACTTATAAGGCTCAAATGCAATCTTATAGCACCGGTACTGACAATGAATTTGGGGTAAATGAATTATCTAATGGGTCAAACCCAGCCGCCTTCATCGAAATAATGGAGATTGCACAATGAGTACGCTGTACGTTGATACAATCACCGAAAAGACCAGCGGCAACGGCGTGGCGATTGCTGACCTTGTGCCAGCAGCGGGTAGTGTGGTTCAAGTGAAACAAGCTGTAAAAACCGACACTCAGAGCATCGCTACAGCGTTTGGTTTTACACAGATTTCAGACTTGACAGTTAACATCACCCCAAGTCTGCCTAATAGCACCTTTGTCATCACTGCTAGTGTTCTATGTGGTAGTTCGTACTTTTCTTATGGATTTTTAATTTACAAGGATGGCGTTGATATTGGGCCAAAAGGGGACGCTGAAAACAATAACACTCGCTTTACTTTTGGCGGCACTACCTATGATGCAAACAGTGGTCACGAAGACGAAGAGTGCCGTATGGAGACTTATACTTATCTTTATCAATCCACTGCTCCGGCGGGTACACCAATAGAGTTTGACATCTATGGCGCGCCTTATAGCGCAACATATCCACTGCAAATTAATAGGTCAGCTAGTAGTAGCACCTCCAGTTCAAGAATTAGAGGCACATCTAGCCTAACGGTAATGGAGATTGCCCAATGACGAGTATTCTAAAGGTCAATCAAATCCAGAACACTTCGGGTGGCGTACCGACTGCGGCTGACTTGGGGCTAAATGTAACTGGGAGTGTGCTTCAGGTTGTGCAAGGTCAGAAAACTAGCAGGTCAACGATTACGTCTACTTCATTTGTGGATGTAGGATTAAGTGTAAATATTACACCATCATCTACTTCATCCAAGATTTTAATTATGGCGTCTGCATCAGGTAATAGTGAATCAGCTAGCAATACTCTTTACTTTACTGTTTATCGTGACTCTACAAATTTAGGCGGTAGTAACGGAACAGGTTTTATTGGATCACCACAAGCAAGATTGCAAGTACCTGTTTCAGTATCTACTTTAGACAGTCCCGCCACTACTTCTCAGATAAATTATGCTATTCGTGTTAGAACTAGCAGTTCAGCAGTAGAATTTCCCGGAACACCTAGCGAGGTAGCAAGTATTGTAGTTATGGAGATTGCCGGATGACCTTAATTTTAGACACACAGGAGTAAACAAAATGGCATCAATATCAGAAGCCCTAACTGAGTTAGGCATTACAGAATGGGTGTTGCGTGGTGAGCCAACGAATGAAGCAGAATTCAACGAGATGTTCCGCAAGGTAACAGGCGCAGACGCTAACGGCTCGGCTATCGAAAGCAGCAACGTGGCTGATTGGGGATGTAGCTGGGCAACCGTCAACGCAAAGCTAACCGAGCTTAACGCAGCAGAGCCTATGAAGCTACTCCGTGCAGAGCGTGACCGCTTGATTGCGGCTACCGACTGGTGGGCGTCTAGCGACCTCACAATGAGCGCCGAGCGTACAGCATACCGTCAGGCACTGCGTGACATCACCGACACCGCCACATCTCTTGACGATGTAGTGTGGCCAACAAAGCCGGAGTAAGAGATGAGCAACGCCCGAAATCTAGCAAACCTGCTTGGTACTGGAACGCAGATAACCGCTGCCGATATTGCTGATGGGGCGTTTCAAGCGAATAAAAACCTCATCATCAACGGTGCGATGCAGGTGGCACAGCGGGGGGTGAGCTTTAGTTCCAACAACAGTATTGACTACACTGTTGATAGGTGGGCTATATTTTCAAATGGTGTATCTACAACAACACAAGAGTCGTTTGCTGCCGGACAGACAGATGTTCCGAATGAGCCTGTGAAATATTTAAAATGGAATATCTCGACTTATGCGTCTGGCGATAACTTGTTTCAACGTGTTGAGGATGTTCGTACAGGCGCAGGACAGGCTGTCACACTTTCTTTTTATGCAAAAGCAGATAGTTCAATAACAAATAGACCAAGATTAATTCAAAACTTTGGAAGTGGTGGTTCATCAGAAGTCGTTACTGCAACAAGCACAAATGCTTTAACAACGTCTTGGCAGAAATTTACTATTACCGCCACGCTTCCAAGCATTTCGGGAAAAACCATAGGTTCAAGCAGCTATTTAGAATTAGAGGCTTTAAGGTTTACCGACACTTTTACCGGCGGTGTATATATCGCAAACGTCCAATTAGAACTAGGCTCAACTGCCACGCCGTTTGAACAGCGCAGCTTTGGCGATGAGTTGGCTAGGTGTCAGCGGTATTGTTATGTAATCACTGGCGGCAGCGATTGGCATACTTATGCCGGACATGTCCAAACCAGTACAGCTTTTTTATGGTCTGCGACATTCCCTGTTCCAATGCGAGCAAGAGCAAGTGCCACGTTTGATAATACTAACACGCAATATATTCAAGGCAATAATTCTAATTATGGCCCAACTGCTTTTGCAGTATCTGCAATTTCGCAAGAAACAATGTATGTCAACACAACATCATCGGGTATGAGTCAAGGCCACGGAGCCGCTATATTATTAAATTCCGCTAATAAACAAATTATGGACGCTGAACTATGAACATAACAAATGCACAATATCAAATAGGCGTAAGCGGCAGTTCTAATATTATTAAAATTACTGTAGATGGAACTGAAATGTATGTTCCTACAGACCCAGCCAATCGCCACTACGCAGAAATCATGCGTCAGGTAGACGCTGGCGAACTAACCATAGCGGATGCTGACTGATGCAGATGACCAGCCTTGTAGATATGTTGCTTGGGCTTGTGGCGGCTGCCGGTGCTTGGTGGATGAGCGAGACCAGCAAAGAGCAAAAGCGGCTCAACATACTACTGAACAAGACGCGTGAGGAGTACGCCTCGAAAGACGATGTGCGCTCTGACATGCGCAACGTGATGGACGCATTGCACCGCGTCGAGGATAAGCTCGACAAAGTCCTGAGCAAGTAGATGTTTAAGGCGATTGTCCTAGCTTGCGCGATATCAGCACCCACAGAGTGTGTGCAGTTCGAGGACACTCGCGGCCCGGTCTATTCTACGCAAGAGGCATGCCGGGAGCGGGCTATGGAGATGGCACGCGACATTGGTGAAATGGCTCACGGCTTGAGGCCGGTCAGATGGATGTGCAAGCCACTTGGAAAGGGGATGCTGTCATAGACCCAATTACGATAGGCGCGGCGCTCTCTGGGGCTACAGCCGCATTTAACACTATCCGCCAGATGGTGTCGGCTGGCCGCGATCTGGAGAGCTGCATTGGCGACGTGTCTCGATGGATGAAGGCTGCGTCCGACATTGACCAAGCAGAAAAGCAGGCGAAGAACCCTCCGCTATTCAAAAAGTTAAAGGGCGCTGACGCAGTCCAAAGTGACGCTTTGCGCGTTTACGCCGCGAAAAAGAAGCTGGAGAGCCAACGCGCCGAGCTGAAGCAATATCTGCAAATGACCTACGGCCCGCAGGCTTGGGCTGACCTGATTCAGCTTGAAGGCAAAATCCGCAAAGAGCGTCAGGATATGATTTACAAACAGCAAGAGGCGCGTCAGAAAATCATAGAGGCTATTGCGATTTGTGTGTTAGGCATTGTATCGTTGGGCATATTCTTTTGGATTGTGTGGCTGGCGTCTAAAAATTGAGTGAAACAACAACCGGACTGATTGGCGAGTACATCGCGGCGGCCGCCATTCTTGGGCAAGGATGGCGCGTCTCAATGGCTCAGCAAGACCGGGTAGATATGGTGGCTTGGAATGGACAAGAGTTTCTTCGCGTGCAGGCAAAGACTGCGAGTTTACTTGGCAATCAAGATGGTCGATCTCCGCGTCACCATTTCCAACTTGGTCACGGCTGTAAAGCAAAACATTTACCAACGAAAGATGATTACGATGTTCTCTGCCTTGTTTCCCCCAATGCGCGAAGGGTCTTGTTCATGCCGGTTACGTCAGTACGGCAATATAGTATGCGCCTGCCAGCGTCGCGCTTCACTGAGGATGCGGAAAACGATAGCTGGGATAAGGCGGTTGATCACGTTCTGGAGATGAGACGATGAATAAAGACACGCTGCGAGAAGAAATTGCCGCCGATGAGGGGGTTCGCTTGGACATATATCTGGATCACCTCGGCCTGCCGACTGTCGGTATTGGCCACTTGATCCGAGAGGCTGATGCAGAACACGGCAGGCCGGTCGGCACGCAGATCACGCCGGAACGCTGCCGCCAACTATTTGCGCTAGATATCCTTGTCACGCTTGAGGACTGCTTGGCGTTGTTTGACAACTGGAATGACCTGCCTGACGAGTGCCAGCTAGTCTTGGCCAATATGGCCTTCAACTTGGGCAGGAGCCGTTTGGGCAAGTTCATCAAATTAAAGGCAGCTATTGAGGCTTGTGACTACGCTGAGGCGGCGACACAGATGGCCGACAGCAAGTGGGCAAGACAGGTTCCAAACCGAGCTGGTCGTTTAATTGACCGGATGAAGGCGCTGGCTGATGGCTAAGGCGATCACCGAATACAAGATCATCCCGCGATTTATGATGCTGGCGTTTACCATTATGGCGTGGAATGTATGCGACTGGTTTATGGGGCTTGGTGCCTCAGCCACAACGCAGCAGACCGCGTTTGTTTCAACGATAGTCGGGGCAGCCACTGGTGCCTTTGGCATCTGGATGAGCAACGAGGGCAAATAAATGATCCAAGCACTGATACCAGCAGTCAGCGGGATATTAGATAAATTTATCCCAGATGCCGACACCAAGCAGAAGCTGGCCTTCGACCTGAGCACAATGGCCGAGAAACACGCGCAGGAGCTCGCTCTGGCGCAGATAGAAGTGCTCAAGGCAGATGCCAAGGGAAATTGGTTTCAGGCGAGCTGGCGACCCCTTATTGGCTGGATATGCGGCCTGTCTCTTGGCATCAACTATATGGTGTCACCAATATGCGCCGGGTTTGGCGTCGTGATCCCGCAGGCTGATATGTCGGTAATGATGCCCCTTATGTTTGGCATGCTTGGCATCGGCGGCATGAGGTCATTCGACAAGGCCAAAAAGACAGACACCAAAAAATAACCCCCGCCGAAGCGGGGGCTGGTATTAGGTTAGGCTCAGGGATCGCGGCACGTTGCGTTCTCGAACCGCCGAGCCCTTTCGGACTAGCTGGTCGATCAACGCCTGCGTAGCGGTGACTGAGCGGCCAGTAATTACCGACAGCTCCCTGACCGTTGGGCTGTAGCCCTTGCGACGCTTAAACTGGAATATCGCCAGCCGCATCGACTGCTGCTTTGGGCTTAACTCAGCCATCAAACGCCTCCTTCACGATCAGCGTGTTCTGCCTGACGCGCCGGGCAGGCTTTGCTGGCGTTGTCTTGGCCGGTGACGCCTTGTAGTTACGCATAGGCCACTGCACTGCATATCCGACGTTACCGACCGACCCAGAGGCCTTTTCGTGGCTGCCCATAAACTCTTTCAGGACAGTCTCCGCTTCGTCGATATCCTGCTCGGCTATCTTCTTGGCTGCCTTTGCGTTGACTAACTGAGCCAGCCACTCAGACATTTCGTCGTCTAACGTCAGCGGTGGCGCGCCGTCGTCAACCCGGCCATACGCCGTGTTTGCGTCGGAGCTGCTAACGGCTGGATACCAGTCACGGTCTCGCTTGCGTCGCTCGAAGTCGTGGATCGCGTGAATGATCCGAGACTGCATTGCCGCGTCGGCCTGATACATGAACAGCCTGAGTTCGCCGCCCCTGAACAGTGTGGCTATCACCCCGGCGTCGACGCCTGTGCACATCATCTGGCCTTGGAGCTGCCACAGCCCCCTTGCGGCGTGCGCCTCATCGGTGGCCTGAGCCGACGTGTTTTTGGCCTCCAAGATGATCTTGCCGGACAGCGTGACGGCACCGTTGGGGCAGTAGATGCCCGCCCCAACATTTGTGTCGTAAGTCCCAGAGCCTGTCGCCAGCCCATCGAGGCTGCAAGCAAACGGCAGCTCAGGGTGCATGAACGCACTGTCGAAGTCTAACTGCGCGTCAATCAGCCCAAGCCTCTCCACGGCTTCGGATAGGATGACAGGCTCCAGCCTGTCCCCCCAGAACGTCGCCTCATTGCCGTTGAACGGATCGGGGTCTGGTTGGTTGTCGATCACCGCGATGGCCTTTGCAAGCGCATCGTTGGGCGTCTTAAAGGTCGACATATTCATCACTGCGGGCAGCACTGATGCCGTGAGAATGTCGTCGGGGGTTAACTTGCCTACCATTTTGAGCCACCAAACTTCCGAGCCAACCGCTGGCGGGCTGACTGAGGCATCTCCTTACGCTTGGCGTAAAGGCTATCGAGCTCACGGCGGTTGACGATCTTGTCGATTGCCCACTCCCAGCCGGTGCCGTAGCTGCCGCCGACGCGCTTGATCAGTCCCACCTGAGCAAACCTGTGCAGGTGGCTGGAGATCGAGCTTGACCCCTCACGACCCCACGACGCCCACTGAG
>Ga0181422_1000087_pt1 | contig 27547 bp, 24 predicted proteins | sample 45SPOviralmetaG_FD_130147 | JGI IMG/M metagenome (GOLD analysis project Ga0181422, IMG submission 130147) | Marine viral communities from the oligotrophic San Pedro Time Series (SPOT) site, San Pedro Channel, CA, USA - 45 SPOT_SRF_2013-07-18 | ecosystem: Environmental > Aquatic > Marine > Strait...
GACCAATGGATTGTTCAAATCCACCACCCATCGAGTTGTCAATCCCAAAGATGCCAACACTCGAAGGTACTCCATGCCGATGTTTGTCCACCCTCGCAATGAAATTGACTTGACCCCGCATCCTGACTTTGTCGCCATGACCAGTGGCAGCGCTGATTTCGCGTCCATCAATGCCGGAGACTACCTCCACCAACGCCTGAAAGAAATCGGCTTGATTTGAGGGAGCAGAATGGGTGTCGACGACCTCATTGATGCAGTGAAGGCAGGCGAAAGCCAGCCCGAAGACGAACTTGCTTTGTTCGTGGCAGATGTGGCCACAGGGAAAGTATCCACACAGGATGCGACGCGGTGGCTGAAAGCCGTTCACAAGAACGGCCTTTCGACCAGCGACACAGTCGTTCTTACACAAGCCATGATCGATTCTGGAGCACAATTAGCATGGCCAGAAGGACCACCGGTCGTGGACAAGCACAGCACCGGTGGAGTTGGGGACAAAATGTCGCTGATGTTGGCTCCGGCTCTCGCCGCCTGTGGTTGCCGAGTCCCCATGCTCGCCGGTCGTGGTTTGGGCCACACGGGAGGCACCATTGACAAACTCGAATCCATACCCGGCTTCAATTGCGCCCTCACTCCTGAAGAAATGGTGGAGGCCGTGGGCAACGTTGGATGTTGCATTGCGGTTCAAAACAAGGCGATTGCCCCGGCCGACAGAGTACTCTACGCTCTCCGAGATGTCACCCACACGATTGACAGTGTCCCACTCATCACCGCCTCCATCATCTCCAAAAAAGCGGCAGAGGGGCTTGAGGCGTTGGTGCTCGATGTCAAAACTGGCCCTGCCGCTTTCATGCAAAGCATTGAGCAAGCGAGAACATTAGCCCGTTCAATGGTCAACACGGCTGAAGGATTGGGGATTCGCACGGTCGCTCAAATCACGGCCATGGGCGAGCCGATTGGAACTCACATCGGTAATGCTCTGGAAGTGATTGGTAGCATCCAGGTGCTTCAAGGGAAAGGCTCTCCTGACACACGGGAACTCGTTGTGTTTCAAGGGGCAGCGTTGCTTACAATGACACACGAAGGGCTCGATCTGGCAGAAGGGCGGAGACGCATTGAGGCCGTCCTCAACAACGGGAAAGCTTTGGATCGATTTCGAGCGATGTGCGTTCAACAAGGCGTGGATGAAGAGATCGCCTCCACCCTCGTTTCAACACCTGAACGCATTCTTGGAACAGCAGCCTCCCAAGCTACAATACTTGCAGAAGAAGACGGTTACGTCGCTGCATACGACGCCATGAAAATGGCGCAGCTTGCTCGACGTCATGGTGCTGGGCGATTTGCACTGGAGGACACCATCGATGAGCATGTTGGATTCATCCTCCAATCAACTGCAGGGTCTGCCGTAGAAAGAAACAGTCCGCTGTTCACCTTTTTCCACACGAGAGATTTGAACCAAGAGGACCTCGATGATTTGAAAAACATCTGCAAAACAGGTCCCACCCAACCCGAGAATGCTCACCGATTGTTGGAACTGATTGATTCCACCTCAACGAAGGCGTGATAAAGGGGATACTTGTCGCCCACTTTGCCGATTTAGCTTAGCTGGTGGAGCGTGGGACTGTTAATCCCAAGGTCGTGGGTTCGAGCCCCACAATCGGCGCCAAAACAACGCACTGCGACGGTTTTCCATAAACTAGTTCGAGGTCAAGGGGCACACTCGTACCCCACCCTTCAATCGTCTCGAACGGCCATTTCAAGGCCTTTGCTGGGTCGATCTTCGGATGGATAAACCCCCCAATAGGCCTCTCTGGCCTCTTGGTTCGCCTGCATACATAGTTCGACATCACCCGGTCGCTCGGGCATGGTTTGTGTGCCATTTAGATGCTCAATAATCGGTTGAATGTTGGACATGTTCACCACGCCCCACCCGACCTGCGTGCAGGGTGCCACCGGGGAGATGGGCATTGTTCCTGCAGTTGGGTCCCATGTCGAAAAGGAGGGATACCATGCGGAAAGGTTGAGCGCATTTCGCACGACGGAATTTGAGATATCCGCCTCAGAACCAGCGTTTGGATGACCGTCTGGCCAGACTCCTTGGACCAACATACCACCTCGGTTTTCACTTGAGGCACCTGAACCGAAATCGCCGGTTTCCATTCGCAGGTTTTCAAGAACGAACGAAAGGATGCCCGCCGTCCGGGGTGTAGCAAAGGATGTGCCCGAAGTCTCATGGTATCCATCCACATCATCGTGATTGGGTAGAACCTGGGTCCAATCGGCAGCAATGTCCGGGTAAGAACCGCTCATGGTTTCTTTTTGGTCATCGCCTTCCTCGGCGTAGCCCGCAATGCCAATCGACCAAGGTGGCCCTGCAGTTGCGTCTTGAACTGCCGGTGAAGGGGTGTTATCAGCAGCACCGGTGTGGATCTTATTGTTGACCACGACGGTTTCGTACGTCCCGGTCTCGATTCCAGGGACCGGCAGCGAACCAATAGCTCCAAACGACGTTGTGACAATGTCGACGAGAGGTTGATTTCCAGCCGCCAAAACGGCTTCCGTTGAGAAGCCTTCGACGAAGAAGATGACGGCGTCGGGGTTGGCATCGAGCACGGCTCCAGTCACGGCAGTACCGTGACCGTCGGAGGGGTCGTCAAGAATGTGAATGTCCGTGCCGCCATCAGGGGACGTGCCGATGATTTTTGTGCCTTTGAAGTAAACAATGTCAGAGGTTGTGATGGTGTCCCAGCATGTTTCTTTGTCGGCCTGATAACGCTCTTCCCATGTCCCCTCAAACGTGGGCACACAGGTTTTGGACACACCGAGCCCTTCAAGCAACCAAGCGGGGTAGACTTCATCGGTTCTGAAATGGTCATGATAGACGTTGATACCAGTGTCGATTGGTGCAACCACGGTATAGGGGCGCCATTCGGTGGACGGTGGTTGGCCGTCAACCATCGATGCCGAATTTTGATTCTCATCCATCAAGGACACCGCACCTGCAACGAGAGAGACCATGAGAAGAACGACGAGGATGATTGGGACAAGGCGTTTCCGACGGAGAGTAGCCACCTCTTCAGCGACCATGATCCCTCCAAAGGCAAGGTCTACGACATCAAGAGCAGCCATGTTATTCCTTCCACTGGTCTTCCTCAAGAAGGTATGCCTGTGTAGGGAATTATTCCCATTCAATGGTCCCAGGCGGTTTGTGGGTGATGTCGTAAACCACCCGATTCACAGCCCCCTTCACCGTGTTGGTGATTCGGGTGCTGATCTTCTGGAGAATGTTGTGAGGGATTTCAGAGTAGCGAGCAGACATCCCATCCATGGACTGGACGGCACGCACCACGACCGTTTCACCGTAGGCTCGGACATCGCCGTGAACTCCTACGCTTCGTACTGGAAGCAGTGCTGCGAAGTACTGCCAGGGAATTTCCATTTCACCACGTTCTGCTGCGGCTTCAAATTCTTCCTCTACAATGGCACAAGCTTCACGAACCACGGCCACGCGTTCTGGTGTCAAATCTCCAAGGGTTCGAACGGCCAAACCGGGTCCGGGGAAGGGTTGGCGTTCAGCGACGTTGATGTTGAGGGTTCGAGCTAATTCACGAACTTCATCCTTGTACAAATCTCGCAAGGGTTCAACCACGGTCAAGGTCATGTCCTCTGGCAATCCACCAACGTTGTGGTGGGATTTGATGGTGTCTCGGACGCCACCTCCGGATTCTATCCAATCCGGTGCAATGGTTCCCTGGACGAGGTATTTCGCACCACACTTTTCCTGTTCATCCTCAAATATACGAATAAACAATTCACCGATGACCTTCCTTTTTTGCTCCGGTTCAGTGACTCCTTTGAGGGCTTCAAAATACCGGTCAGCGGCTTTGACGGTCACGAGGTTAATGCCTTGTGCCTCGAGAAGTGCTTCGATTTGTTCGGTCTCGTTTTTGCGCATGAAACCCGTGTCGACATACACACAATGGAGCAGGTCGCCGACGGCTTGGTTCGCAATAACAGCGGCGACGGTTGAATCCACACCACCAGAACAGGCGATGATGGCCACATCATCGATGGTCGCTTTGAGGGACTCAATGCTCTCTGCAATGAATTCCTCAGCGTCGAACATCTCAAACACCGCCGTTGACTTCCCTATCCTGGGCCTTCACGCGGTCAATTTGGTCAAGCTTGTTTTGCTCAAGGGCCGCAGCGTACTTTGAACTCGAGAGCGCCAACATCTGGACGGCGAGGTAGCCTGCGTTGTCGCCTCGGTCAACACCGACGGTTGCCGCAGGAACACCCGGGGGAAGTTGAGCGATGGAAAGAAGGGAATCAAAGGGAACTCGACCGCCGCAGGGAACACCAATCACTGGCTTCGTGGTCAAAGCCGCAACGGCACCGGGAAGAGCAGCCGCCAAACCCGCCATAGCGATGAAGACTGAACAACCATCGTCAAGGGCATCACCAACAATCTCCTCAACGAACTTTGGGGAGCGATGAGCAGATGCGACGCGCAATTGGTATGGTACGTCGAAGTGTTCCAAGATTTTCGTGCATTTTTGGGCGATGGGGAGGTCAGATGAAGACCCCAATAAAATGGTAACATCCATGAATATATGGCCATCGCGGATGGTTCTTTATGATGACTGATTCAAAGGATGAGCGTCGAGCCCTCATTCTTCTGAAAGGTGGGCCTCTATTTCCGAAGCAAGACGAATCAAATCAATGCCCAGTGAGGTTCTCTCGGGAGCCGATGAAGAAGGGCACAAACGGTCCACGCAAAGGTAGGCCGAACCATCATCAAGGGCGCCATACAAGGTGATTACGGTACCATTTTCGAGGCGTTTCGTCCCCAAATTTCCATTGATCCAGCGGCCTTCTTGCAACCGCCAACCTTGGAAGGCTTCCATCGGCAGTTCTTTTCCGGCAGACCATGGCAGACAATAGGCTCCGGCATCACACGAGGCCAGATGGTCAAGACCAACGTACATCGTGGCCACCGTTCCGAAAATGAGTCCATAGGACACCCACCACCACTCATTCAATTCAAGCCCCCAGAGAAGACCAAGGCTAACCGCTGTGGCGACCAGGGTGGCAACAGCGAGTTGAACCCGGGGTTCTAAGAGAGCAGAACGACGTTGCATCACCCCAGTGGCGAAAGCAAATAAGAGCATCAAAAAGGAAACGGAAGCAAGCATCAGTCGGTGCTGTTCATACCGGTCAAAAACCGCCATAAGCACCATGAAACCAACCGGTAGCAAAGCCCACGAGAAAGCGAACAACGTCATGGTGTAGTCGTGCTCAACACTGGCTTCCGCCCACGGAGCAGGTAGGTCTTCCACACACGGGGCTCACCCGGTAGCGGAATAATCCTTCCTCAATTCAAACGTCGTCGTATGGGTGTCGCAGGCAAAGGTTGCGAGCTGCATAGACCTCATCGACACGGCGAACTGGAGTGGTAATCGGCGCTTCATGGAGGGTTTCTGGGTCGGACTTCAGAACCTGTGCAAATTGCTCAGCAAAGGTATCCAGCGTGTCTTTTGACTCCGTTTCAGTCGGCTCAATCATCATGCATTCAGGGACGACCAGTGGGAAGTAAACCGTTGGTGCCATGTAGCCACGGTCCAACAGTCCTTTCGCCACGTCCATCGCAGAGATGCCGTGGGCTTCCTTTGCAGGTTGCATGGACAACGTGAATTCGTGTTTGGCAACATCGGTTTCCGCCCCATCGACGAAGAGGTGGTCAACGGCGGCTTTTTTCGCCTCGCGGTGAATGGCATGCCGAAGGTAATTGGCGTTCAGGACGGCGTGCTCTGACATCGTCTTCAATCCAGACCCATAGCGGCGGTAGTAAGCCCAACAGCGAATCACCGCTCCGGCGTTGCCGTGCCATTGCTGGACTTTGCCGATGCTGTGTTCGGGTTGTTCCCAATGGTACCAGTGTTCATCCACAGCCATGGACGATTCATCGGCCGTTGCCTTTCGCCTTGCGGCCAATGGACCGGGCAAGAAAGGTGCCAGTTGGGCCTTCACACCGATTGGACCTGAACCTGGGCCGCCGCCTCCGTGAGGTTGCGAGAAGGTCTTGTGAAGGTTGAAGTGGACAGCATCAAAACCCATTAGACCCGGTGAGGTGATGCCCAAAATGGCATTGAAGTTCGCCCCATCGTAGTACATCTGTCCACCTGCGTTGTGAACGATTTCGCTGGCCGCTTTGATATCGGCTTCAAACAGACCGAGCGTGTTTGGATTGGTGATCATCATGGCGGCAGTGGTTTCATCCGCCACCGCTGCCAAAGCGTCGAGGTCCATTCGGCCGTCTGCAAGACTTGGGATTTCAACGATTTCGAAACCCGCCATAGCGGCACTGGCTGGATTGGTGCCGTGAGCAGAATCCGGGACGATGACCTTGGTTCGTTGGTCCTCGCCGCGATGCCTAAAGTATTCCTGAATGCACCGAACTGCCGTGAATTCTCCTTGAGCTCCTGCAACCGGTTGAAGGGTGACTTGGTCCATCCCTGCACAGACTTCGAGCATATGTTGCATTTCGTAGAAAATTGAGAGCAGGCCTTGAAGATGATGCTCGGGTTGGTGGGGGTGAATGTCGGCAATACCGGGCAATTGGGCGATGACTTCGTTCACACGTGGGTTGTGCTTCATGGTGCACGAACCCAACGGATAGAACCCCGTGTCGATGCCAAAGTTACGCTTGGAAAGCCACGTGTAATGGCGAACCATTTCCGGCTCAGAAAGACGGGGCCAACGGGCGGATTGCTTTCTGACAAGACCACTTGGCACGGTTGGTTTGGTCTGCGTTTGGAGCGGAACAGGCTGGCTGTATCCGGTATTTTCAGCACCGTTGTGATTGAATAATTGACTCACGCGCTCACCTCCCCATGGGTGGTCCAAAGCGCTAATTGGGCCGAAAGCGCCTCAATCTCATCAAGCGAGGTTTGATCCGTGGTGGTGATGAGAATCTGATTCGTGGTGTCCTTGTACCACGTGTTAAGGTCAAGTCCACCGATGATGCCGTTGCTATCGAGGTAGGCAAGGCATTCGGAAGCAACCCCTTGGACTTCAATGGCAAATTCGTTGAAGTGGTGCGAGGCATGGACCAAGCGAACTCCGGGTGTTTGGGACAACACTTCTTTGGCTTTTTGACAAGCCATCATGTTCCGGTGCGCCAAATCTCGAAGGCCATCAGGCCCGAGAAGGGCCATGTGCATGGCGCCCATGAGGGCGATGAGGGTCTCGTTGGTGCAGATGTTGGAGGTAGCACGATGACGGCGAATGTGTTGCTCACGGGTTGAGAGCGTCAGACAGTAAGCTTCCTTTCCATCAACGTCAATGCTTCGACCGACGATTCGACCGGGCATGAGGCGGAGGTAGGGCTTGGTGCACGCAAAGATGCCATACAGAGGCCCACCACCGGTGACTGGGCTCCCAAGCGGTTGACCTTCACCGACCACAATGTCAGCCCCGTAGTGTCCTGGCGCTTCGACCACACCAAGGGAGACAGGTTGAGCTCCAACGATGAGAGCCGTGTTTTTCCCAATGATCTCTTTGACACTCACCAAGCCTTCATCAAGAACACCCAGTGGGTTCGGTTGCTCCAAGTAGACCCCGCATGAACCTGCAGCCTCGCTAAGAGCATCGAGGTCAAGCGTCCCATCTTCGTTGTGGGCGAGGGTTCGAATGTCAATTTCAGCACCTTGGCAATAGTTGAACATAACTGAGAGTTTATCGGGAGGTGTCAACGATGAAACATACACTGTGTTGGGCTGACTGGCTTTGCGGTTGTGCACACGAACGGCGCACGTCAGGGCTTCAGCCGCTGCTGTGGACCCGTCGTAGAGGGAAAGATTCGCGATGGGAAGACCGACCAGTTCCGAGATTAGGGATTGAAATTCCCACATCGCCTGCAGCATCCCTTGGCTGACTTCAGGCTGGTATGGCGTGTAAGCGGTGAGAAACTCGCCCCGTGTCACCAGTTGAAAGACCGCAGCAGGCACGTAATTTCGATACAATCCTGCTCCGAGAAAGGAGGGGCGACTCCCCATGTCAGTGTTGGCGCCGAGGAGGCGTCGAGCGTCACTGATGATTTCCTCTTCCGATTGGGGGCCTGGAAGTGGAAGCTCGCCTTTGAAGCGGACATCATCAGGAATATCGGAAAACAAATCTTCAATGGAAGAAAGCCCCATTTCATGCAACATTTCTGCCTCGCGTCCTCGATTGGGTAGTTGGTCGACCATGGCTCACACACTCCTCACAGCGGGTATGGGAAAACCCATACGCGCTCCGCTCATAATGAATTGCTTCACCCCACCTGCAGACAGGGAACAGCCTATGATGCAATATGCCATGCGCAGAACATGGTCCGAGTGGCGATGGTGGTCACCAATGCGTGCGCTCCGGACCCCCGCGTCCTACGCCATGCGGTATGGATGCAACAAGCCGGATATCAGGTCACTGTCCATGCTTTTGACCGAAGTGAGAACCATCCGATGAGTGAGAATTACCGTGGCGTGCGAATCATGCGGTATCGTCTTGGAAAGGTCGCCTACGGAGGCACCATCTCAACTTACCGCGGCATTCGACGGTTTCATCGCACGGTGATTCGAACCCTTTCACACGAACCACCGATGCTGGTCTACTGCCATGACGCCGACACGCTGCGAATTGGATGCGAACTCAAATCCCTTTGTGGTGTACCCTTTGTGTTTGACATGCATGACCTCCAACACACCTGGGTTCGTTATGCAGCCCCACAATCTCGAACTCGCGCCATGGTTAGCGGTCAAATGAAACACCGCATGTTATCCCGAGCAGCCAAGGCTGAAGTCATCATCACCTCAAGCCAACAGGTCAACGATGATTCACACCGAGGTTTTGTTGAGTGGTTGGCCCATCACGGTTTAGAATCGGTAGCGGTAGAAAATCGACCACTCCCGCCTTTTGGACACACAAAGGCTCCACCAGCCGACCACTGGACGGTTGGATACATCGGACGTGTGCGGGACATCAAGGCGTTTGATTTGTTGGTTCAGGCGGTCAAAACGCTGCCACCCCTCCATCGGCCAAAGATCCGTGTCGCCGGTGACGGAACCGCTGCTGCCCGAGTTCGAACGATGCTCCTCGACGAAGTCGAAGCAGGTTCATTGGAAGCCGAGGTGAGTGGCGCCTTTACCCAAGCGGACCTCCCAGAAGTCCTCCAGGAGATTGACGTCATGTACGCCATGTATTCTCCCCTTCGTGGAAACATCCTCCAAGGCGCGTTGCCCGTGAAAATGTTTGATGCTGCTGCCCGAGGCGTTCCGAGTGTGGTCAACGACGGGTGCCTAATGGGCGATGTGGCTCTGAAGGAGGGCGCTGGGACGACGGCAAAATGGGGCGATGCTGAAGCGGTTGGGCAAGCCCTGTTCAAGATGAAAAATGAGGTGGCGGTTTTGGAAGCCACTGGTGAGCGTGAACGCCAGCGTTGGCTAACGGCCATGCAAACGGTTCTTGCGGACCTTCAGTAAAACGGTGGGCGAACCACGACGGCACGAACTGATTTCCGTGGGCTCGCCACAATCAGTACTTCGTCTCCCTCGTTCACACCGGCGATGTAGCCAATACCAATACCCGTGTTATCGAGGCACGGCGATGGTGCGCCGGAAGAGAGGCGTCCAATCGGTTGATTGTCGAGGGAGTGAACGGCTTTGCCCGGACGAGGCAACGGCCCCTTCTCGAGGTATTTGATGCCCCACCAACGCTCATCGGTTTTGGCATGTCCAACCACACGGTGCTTCCCGATGAAATCGTGGTCAAGGTCAAGACCAAAGGGCACGTTGGTTTCCCACGAGTCTCGAGCAAGAAAACCGTCATCCCCTTCGGGTGCTAAGGCCGGAGAACAGAAGTCTACCCCTGACAGGAGGTAGCCCTTTTCCAAGCGCAATGTATCTCGGGCACCCAAGCCGACTGGAGTAGCCCCATTGACCACGAGGGTACGCCACAGAGCTGGAGCATCGCCGTTTGGTACAAAAATCTCGTAGCCAGCCTCGCCCGTGTAGCCCGTTCCTTGAATCCACCCCGAGATGCCAAGTTGATTTTCGGTGAGTTCGCGCCACTTAAACCGCCCAACATGTTGGCCTTCACCCATTGTAGCATCCAAAATTTCCTTGGCCTTTGGACCTTGAAGTGCCATAATGGACGTCGCCTCTGATAGGTTTTCCATGACCACTGACCCGTCGTCTGGTAGGTGCTTGGAAAACCACGACCACATGACATCTATCATGGAGGCATTTGGCACGCCGAGTATTTCTGTTTCGCTGACCACAGCAAAGATCATGTCGTCGATAAGGTAACCATCTTGGTCAAGAAAATGGGTGTATGCACATCGAGGAGGAGCAATGGACGTGACCCGTTGGGTTGACACGGTCTCAAGCCAACCCCGAACATCGTCACCGGTGAACTTGAACGAACCCATGTGGGAGACATCAAAGAGGCCAGCGCCAGCCCGTGTCGCCATGTGTTCGTCCTTGATGTTGGAATACCAAATCGGCAGCTCAAATCCATGAAAGTCAACCATGTTGGCAGCGAGGGCCAAATGTTCTTCGTAAAGTGCCGTGCGAACGGGGGGTTGGTCGCTCATGGTGATGTCCAGTTGAACGGGCTCAATAAACATCCGTTTGGTTTTCCTCAGGCGAGAGGTAGCCCGCGAACAACCTCTTCGCCATGGTGAACCACGCGCTCTAGGAGTCGGTCCAATGTTTCTCGATTGATGTTTTGATTGACCACAACCATCCTCAAGATGACATCGTCGCCAATGTTTGACCGGCTGACCATGAAGGAGCCTTCCTGTATCAGTCGATTTCTGATCTCTGTGTTCAGTTCGTTCAAGTCAAGGCCATTCGCTGATGAAGTGTATCGGAAGCAAACGTTCGTCCACATCCTACTCGACATCATTTCCAGGGAGGGATGCGCCTCAATGTTGCGTTCCAAGTAGGCGGCTTCTTCCATTCGTGTGTCCACCATTTTGGCCCACCCGGCATCGCCTCGGGCTCGCCATTCAAGCCACAGTTTTAGAGCATCATTTCGACGTGCACACTGAAGTGAATAGCGACCGAGGTCGTCGAGTTCAGAATCGCTGTGGAACAGGTAGTGAGCCACGTTGGTATGGTCGCAGAGTCGACGAAGAACAGAGGGGTCTTTGATGAGGAAGGCGCTACAAATCAATGGCACTCCCATCATCTTGTGGGCATCCCAACAGACACTGTCCGCTTTGTCCACGCCATCCATCAGCCGAGCGTGTTCCGTTGAGAACAAACATGTTCCGCCCCAGGCAGCATCAACATGCAACCACAGGCCTTCACGATGAGCGATATCAGCCAGAGCATCGATGTCGTCATAGGCTCCACGCACCGTGGTGGCGGCGGTTGCCACGATGCACAAGGGCCTCATGCCTTCTTGGCGGGCAAAAGCAATCTCCTCTTCCAGACGGTCTGGACGCATCCGCCCGTCTTCATCGCATTGGACTTTGATGATGTTTTGATGGCCAATCCCAATGACATTGGCCGCCATTAAGACGGAGTAATGTGCCTCTGCCGATACGAAAATAACTGTCGAACGCCCGTCGAAACCCCGCTTGGTCGATCCTGAAATCAATTGTTCACGGGCGCACAACATCCCCAACATATTCCCGTTGGAGCCCCCGGTCGTGAAGGTTCCAAATCCATCGGAAAATCCAACCATCTGACTCATGCGCTTGATGATGGTCTGCTCGATGACCGTAGCAATGGGTGAAAGTTCGTAAGTGTACATCGAGTTGTTGGTCAATGCAGCCATCACCTCTCCTGCAAAGGCAGGAAGGGACAAACCACCCCACAAGGGGTTCATGAACTCGGGTCGGTTGGTTTTGACGCTATGAGTGATGAAAGTGTCCAGGTCATCCAAGACTGAATCCAAGGTGTGCCCATTGAGTGGAAGTTTGAGGTCGAGCGTCTTGCGCATGGATTGAAGATTCAGTGAGGGGTTAACTCGGCTGTCTTTGCTTGATGATTCAATGTAACTCACCAACCGGCGAGCAATTTCATCGATGAAGGCAGCGGTTTCCATTTCTCTCAGTTGACCGTCTCGCGGGCCGCTTATGAGTATGTGTATGCTTGGAAATTGCCAGCGGTTGGAGAAGTCGACTCATTCAACACATCAATTGCACCTGTGAACGCCCTTTCGCGCAGGAGTTTATTCAGCATAGGTATTTTTCAATGACTTTGCATAAACGGGACATATAGAGCACATCCAACGACACCAACGGCGGCATTGAATCCGCAAAGCGAGGAAGGAACAGCTTCTGCTGATGAGCGGTTTTGAATTACGCACACACCCATAAATCCCTGAGAAAAAAGCCCTCGAATGTGCCATGAGCCGTGGATTTTGGCTATGAAATCTTATTCAACATGAATAATCACTCAGCAAGTTTGAATAATCTCACGCCTTACACAGAAGCATGCTCGGACACATTGGAGGAAAATGGTTGGACCGCTTGCTGCAGCAATTGTCCAAAGAATTGCGCGCCATCGGATGGACACAAATGCAAATCGCCAACGCCACAGGCTCAACGCAAAGCACCGTATCACGTCAAATCATGAAGCCTGTGCTTGAACTTGGCGCTTCAGCGGATGAGACGACCGTCGATGGGTGGGCCAAGGAACTCGCTCAGTCCATGGCCCAATACGGACCGGATGCAAAGGTCGTGCGCCAGCGCTTGGTCTTCGAATTGCAATTTGGAGGTGGCCAAGCACTCCGTTATGACAAAACCTTGACAGGTCTCGACCTTGACGACGACCAATCTTCAAGAGCACTGCTCCGTCGTCTTGAATGGGCGACTGGGCGATTGGACCTACGGAGGTTGAAACCCTACATGCCAGCAGTCGGCATGAACATCGCCACGTGTTTGCCAAACGCATCGGGTGCAGATGATGTGGCGGCATATCCCGGACGGATGACGTTGGTGGACAACGCCCTGCGCCGCCATGAGACTCCAGAATTCGGTGCATCGAGCCATTTAGCGAACATGCTGCTTCAATCCAAAGAAGTGGACAGCGAAAAGGTAGCGATTCTCAACCTGCGCCCACCTACCCTTGGCGGCATGGTGGATCAAGGGGACATCAACTACATTTCTGACGAACTTGATTACAAACTCGGCTACGCCACGAAGGGCGAACTTCACGGCCACCAAGGAAGGTTGGACATTATTTTAGACGAAGGTGCCTTTGGCTGGGAGCCATCGTTGTACATTCTCGGCCCCAACCCCATGGACCTTGTTGACCGAGCTCATGCCATCATTGACGCCATGAACACGGAGTGATTGGATGAGAGCCGTTCTGTTTCTCGCCACCTTGCTTGCTTTCGCCCCGCTCGCTGGATGCATCGATCAGGTCTCCTTTGACTCGAATGAACTCGATTGCGAACCTGTTGAGTCCGGACGGGCTAGCGATGGCACACTTCGTGTACTCACGTACGACATTGCAGCCTTTTCAGAAGGTATGCTGGACGAATTCACCAACCAATCAGGATATGAAATCGAAATGATACGGACCAATGATGCTGGTGGAATTCTTGAACAGATGCTGCAAACCCAGCAGGCACCACAGGCCGATGTAGCCGTCGGATTGGACAACACCTACCTTCAAACGGCGTTCGAACGGTGCCTTCTCCAAGCCAGCACGGTGAACGCCTCCTCGTTGGATTCAACCGCCCTTGAACCCTATGAAGGGCCACTGGCTGTACCCTTTGACCATGGCGATGTATGCTTGAATTACGACGAATCGCGCGTGGACGGAGAAAACCTCACGGCCCCAACCTCCCTTTGGAACCTCACCGAAGAAGCATGGCGTGGTAAGGTCGCTTTTCCTTCGCCGCTCACTTCGTCCCCAGGTCGATCGTTCATGGTAGCCACAGTGGATTATTTTGAGAACGACGAGGACAACACCACCGACGCCTTCGATTGGTGGAACATGATGTCGGCAAACGATGCCATCATCACCACCGGTTGGACCGAAGCGTACGAAGTCCACTACAGCGGAGGGTATGGCGAATGGGTGGAAGGCCATCTGGGTGATGCTGCCATGACCGTATCCTACTGCCATTCTCCAGGCGTGGAGGCATTCTACAGTGGAAATTGGACGAAATCAACCTCAGTGATCCTCCCACGCTCGACATTCCATCAAGTGGAATACGCCGGTGTCATCAATGGTGCTGCCGAGGTTGAGGCAGCCAATGCCTTCATCGCCTACCTGATTTCCCAAGAAGTGAACCAAAACATGCCTGAAAACAACCTTATGAAATCGGTTTTAATCGATGCCGAGTGGCCCGAAACGGAAGGTTATCGCTTCCACACCGATGAACCGCGCCTCAACGCAGAGGTTTCCATGGAACGCATTGGCACCGAGATGGAAACATGGTTGCTCAATTGGGCAGAAGCAACGGCTTAGGTGGGGCTCTATGCCACCGAGTGAACGATTTCGATTTGTGGGCGTACCGTACATCCACTGGATGGCGGTGGTGTTTGTCATCACCCTTGGATTGGCCCCCTTGACACTGGCCCTTGTTCGTTTGTGGGCGGTCACAGGAATTACACCACTGGAAGCACTGACAAGGGTCCATGAGCAACCTGGGGCGATGGAAGCGTTCCAATTCTCCCTTGTAGAGGCCGCCGCCTCCACGGCCCTGACCGTGGCGATTGGCTTGCCTCTGGCATGGTCGTTTGGTCGCTACAAATGGAAACAGCTCCAACTTAAGCGAGCATTGTTGTTCCTGCCATTTGTCACGCCGCCCGTCGTTGCAGCGGTTGGTTTTCTTGCTCTGTTCTCACCCGATGGCTTGGTTCATCGCATCGGATTTGACCTTCGAGGCGAATCAGGATTCATCGGTCGATTGGCCACAGCCACGGGTTGGTCCCACCCAGGACATTTCATCGCCCTTGTGTTGGCTCATGTTTGGTTCAACCTTTCATTGATGGTTCGTTTCGTGGAACCGGTCGTCGCTCAACTTGACCCGTCATGGGAGGAACAACTCTCCCTTCTTCCAGCGGGCCAAACCCGGCGGGAGCGTGTTCAGCATCTTTGGATCCCAGTCCTCGGACCTGCTACGTTGGTGGCTGCCTCCTACACGTTTTTCTTCAGTTTCACGTCCTTCGCCTTGGTGAAATGGTTGGCACCCTCCTCCAACACCCTTGAATCCCTGTTGGGGGAGATGGGTGGAACCGCTGGCATCGCAGGATACCGGGTAGAGACCAGCCTCGCCGTTTTGGGAATCGCCGTTTTTCAAATGCTCCTGATGCTGGTCATGTTGGTAATGGCTGGCCGATTCGAACGCCGACACAGCCAAGTCTTGTCCATGCACCAAGAAGGAATGAACAGAGAACGGCACGGGAAACCATCCCGGAAACTGGCTTGGTTTGTCAACGGCACCCTTTTTCTGCTTCTCCTTCCGTTGGCTTCGGTCGTCATCTCGTCATTCCGTGTGCGCACCAGCGGCCCGTCAGGCTCCGGATTCCAATGGACGTTGGAGGGTTGGCGCAGAGCTTGGGCAGGTGATTTTTCGACCATTCCGGTGGCCGATGCGCTCACCAATTCCTTGACCTACGCCGTGATGACACTGGTCATAGCCCTCCCGTTGGGCTACGCCGTGGCCTCTTGTTTGGTCATCTTAAGGGAGCGAGGGAACACAAGAGTTGCTGGCTTTTTGGATTCCTTGTGCATGCTCCCACTTTCCATGTCTGCCGTGATGGTTGGCCTGGGCATGGTAGCTGGAATCTTGCGTTGGTTCCCGCAAATGTTTTCCTTCCCATACCTCCCAGTGATACCTCACATCATGCTGGTGTTGCCTTTTGTCATTCGCCTCATGGTCCCAGCCATTGAACGCATTGACCCGATTTTTGCCGAGCAAGCCTCCCTTCTTCCGATGAGCAAGGTAAGCCACTGGTGGCATTCACGGGGTTCGTTTTTAGTGGTCCCAGCCACCATGGCGGCTTCGCTTTGCCTTGCCTTTTCCTTGGGTGAATTCGGTGCAACGTTCCTCGTGGTCCGGGTGGGGTCCTGGGATTCGTTATCCATCCTCGTTGACCAAGTGGCCTCACGCCCCAAATTCGACCCGTATGTCTTCCCTACAGCGATGGCGTTGGCTACAACGCTCATGGTGGTCACCTTACTGGTTCTCTCGCTCAACGAGCGAGCACGAGCATGGAGGTCAAGGCATGACGTTTGAAATTCGAAATGGAGCCGTTCAACTCGGCGATTGGGTGGTCTTTGAAGGATTGAATCTGTGTGTGGAACCGGGTGAGATTGTATCAATCTTGGGCCCGAGTGGTTGTGGGAAAACCACACTCCTGCGCGCATCCTGCGGACTTGAACGCTTGATTGCTGGTCAGCGTACGCTCCACGGAAAGGTGCTCGAAAACGGTGCGATCGTCCCGGCAATCACGATGTTGTTCCAACAACCGGTACTCTACCCGCACCTCAACGTGGCGCAAAACATCGCACTTGGAGCGCCCAAAACATTGACCAAAACTGCTGTTCAGGAACGCATCAGCGAGGTCTTGGACTCCGTTGGCCTACCTGATTTCCATCGACGTGGCACCGCAGGGCTGTCCGGAGGAGAAGCGCAAAGGGTAGCGTTTGGCAGAGCCCTGATGCAAAAACCAACGGTCATGTTATTGGATGAACCTTTTGCTTCGGTCGATATCAAACGACGATTGGAATTATCGGCCATGACACGAGCACATCTCAAGGAGCTCAGCATCACGACCGTTCATGTGACCCACGACATTGATGAGGCAAACATCCTCTCCGACCGGATTGTTCATTGGCAGGAACTGTCGGCTGGGAAGCAAGAGGGCGCAATTGATGGTGAAAAATGACTGGCCAATTTTAGATCGTTGGTGGCCCGAGAGGAACCACTGGTCTCGACCAAAATACGGCTTTATGTTGCTGTCGTTGTTCTTGGTCCTCGGAGCCCTTCCTTACGGCCTCATCAATCGTTTTTCGGCCTGGCGAGGTGTGACCACCCTCAAGGTGGAGATTGGACTGGATTGGGATCTCCCCTTCGTCCCATGGATGGTGATTCCATACTATTCCTATTATCTCTATTTTCCAATCGCAGCATGGATTGGAGCCTCGGAAAAACATCGCCAGCACGGTTTGCTTTTCTTCCAGCGCCTCATCATCTCGGCTTGGATTGCATTCGCTTTGTTTCTCATCTTCCCGGTGGAGATCGAACTTCGGTCTCAGGCCTACGGTGCCGATGGGTTGTTTGGCCTCTTGATGACGGCACTTCATGAGGCGGATACTCCGTACAATGCTTGGCCATCAATCCACGTCCTGCTCAGCATCCTGGTGGTCTATTTCGTGCGATTTGTGGGCCAAGAAAACGGGACGTGGTCCATGCCGTTGGCCATCGTGGTTTGGACGTCCTGCATTCTCTTGATCGCCTCAACGGCGCTGATTAAACAGCACTATCTCTTTGATGGAATCTCAGGAACCGTTCTTGCACTTGGGCTGTGGCACGGATGGATACGCCCAGGACTCAACTGAAGAAGGCGTTGACCGTCTCAGGGCTGGTCAAGTAAAGGGTAAGCCCAATACCCGCCATAATCATCATCCATGAGCCGATCATCTTGATGTGTCCTGTTGCTCTTCGCAAGAAGTTGATCATCACTTGACGACCCATACCAACCAGCATGGTCACGGCGACCATCAGAATCAGAAGACCGACCATCAAACCAACGATACCGAAAGCGACGGCCGACGTTCCAAGTGTGCTCAAGAAAACCACGAAAGGAAGCACGGCGGCGGCGGTGCAATCGATGGATGCTGCTGCGTAGCCAATGCCGTAGAGGTACATGTTTCGACGAGGTGTGAAGGTTTCGTCCGCTTCAGTGGTGCTGTATTTGTCCACGAGGTTTTGCACGAAGCCCATCAGGTGAGAGGTAATGCCGAGCAACATCATGGAACCGAGGACGACCAGAAGGATGGCGATGAAGATGGCAATGTAATGAATGATACCGGATTTAGCGAAGGCTTCACCCATCAGAAGGGCAACGATGCCGATGATGCCGAAAAAGGTCCACATTCCGAGACCTGAGAGTACACCGATGTTGAATGAACTTGGCATCCCCGTTTTGAGTTTGCCTTGCTCAATGAGCTCGTCTTCTCGGGCACCCAGTGAGAGGTAGTAGGAGATGAACCCAGGCAGCACTGGGAACGCACACGGTGAGAAATACACCAAGATCGATAGGATGAGGCCGAGAACAAAGACGGCGGTGAACGAAGTTTCAGGCTCCTCCCAGCCGATGCGTGAGTCAAATGTCTCGGAGACATTTTCGGTGATGGCGGTCTCAAGAATGCCGTCAAACTTTACCCACTTGTCGGCAGGGGTCCCCGTGGCTTGTTGGGCGATGATGTAGCCCTCTTCATCGATGATGAGGACAACCGGAATCTGGCCGACTCCACCCGTTGTGAACAAACGGACGGGATCGGTGGTTGAACCGTCATCAAGCACCGCTGAGTCGGTTGAACCGAAGCCGGTGGGATAGAGAGGGACAGTGTACTCACCGCCGCTTTCGTTGAGGTATGCCACCGATTCAATATCCCACGCACCGTAGGCGAAAATTTTGAGGGACTTGTTGTTGGCTTGGGCTGTGGCTTGCCAATCATCCATTTCTTCCTCGATGTGTTCCTGAACGAGATGACAATTGCTGCAATCTCTGGCCATCAAATCAAGAATGATGACGCTACCACGATGCTCGTTGAGGTGGAACCATCCTGTCTCGTTCACGTACCCCGCTTCGACGTCGGAACGGTTCAGTGATTCAAAGACAATGTCAGGGATAGGAGCGGGTTCCGCATCGGACTGAAACAGCTCGTCCATGCTGTCAAACATGGAGAGTGCAGCAAACGAGATGGCACCGAACATGACGACGGCAATCGCAAACGCCTGCCACGTGTCTTTCTGCTTGAAGACACCCCAGTCGGCTTGGTCAAGCAGGCCCATACACTCCACTGGGCGCGGGTCGTAGAAGAAGGTAGCCCATGCGAGGGTTGGTGAGCTCGGCTGGAATTGAACCGTCGCAAGCGAACCCACCAATTGCAATGTGTTGTTCGTTGATGACTCAATCCGGCCTTGTCAAATTGTAAAGTGGGCTCGGCCGGAATTGAACCGGCGATCTTCGCCATGTGAAGGCGACGTCATAACCCCTAGACCACGAGCCCTAGGTAAATCGGCGACCCGCCTCGCAGGTATAAGCCATACCGTGTTCAACGGTGCTTGTTGAGATGGACCAATCCAACCTCAAGACGGTCGTGCGTAGGATGCACTTCGACCAGGATGACAGGAACCTCAAGCACGGGTGCCAAATCCTCTGCGAGCGAGAGCGGGAGTTCAATCCGTTGATGAGCAGCATCGTAGCGCAACCATCCCTCGGCCATGCCCAATTCTGCTCGGAGTTCTGCCATGTCTTCTTGGGCATCCTCAAGTCCGGTTGGAATCGCTCCAAACAAGACCGTATCGTCATCGCTGAGGACCTCGTAAGGCCGTAGCGTGGCTTGACCTCGGCGTTTGAATCGGTTTCGAAGTTGTCCTGCATCCTTGTATTTAGCCGTGCAAAATTTCAGATGATAGGGCATGTCAGTGGCGGCTTCCTTCAAGCGAAGGGCGAGTTGGGCTGAGCCCTCTGCAGCGGCCGTGATGCCGCCACTCAAGTTGAAACCACGGACGTCCATGTTCTCTTGGTTGCCCACCGTGATCTCCAGTTCGTTCAGGTTGAGGAAAGCGACGGGAACGGTTGCGAGGTCGTCGAGAAGCGCAAGAAGTTGTTCTTCTTTGTCGGGTTCGCACGGCAATTCAACCCCCACTTCAATCCCGTGTTCGGCACAGGCTTCGATGGTGGCCCTGTACTTCGTCGTGGTTCCGTCAAGCAAATGGAATCGAATCTCGTCCAAGCCTGCTTCGCCAAAATCACTCGCACGGGCAGGATTGAACGGTATTGAGGTGTAGACGTGAACATGATGTTCTGGTCCGAAAGCAGCCTTGAGTTGCCGCACAGCCTCCAAGGTCTTTTCCAAATCGAGCATCGGGTCCCCTCCCGTGATACCGGTGCCGGTCGCTTGCATGGCTTGGCCCTCCTCAATCACTTCTTCCCACGAGGAGCAACGGCGCTCGTTAGCAAACATGTCCGGTGTTTCCCTTCGGTTCTCTGAAAGTGGGCAGTAATCGCAACCCCAATGGCACTTCCCGGTGACAAAAAGGACAAGTTTGCTGCCCTGCTGGCATTGGACACACCCCTCTGCTTCTCCTGCTTCAGCAGGAAGAACCTCGGTGGCCATCTGCAAACTGCGCATCAGTTCACCCCCCGAGCGTTGGCCGCTTCGTGAAGCAACCAGCGGTGAAAGCGACGGTCCATGGTCAGTTCCGGATGGAAGGTTACACCGAGTTTCTTCCCGTCAAGGACGCCCACGACTTCCTCCCCGAGATGGGCAATTGGGGTGCATTGGATGGTATCGAGTTCAAACCGAGGTGCACGAATAAACACACCAGGAAAACCCTCACTCAATGAAGAAGCACCTTGTGAAGCGACTTCCAAGGGTTGATGGGAAAAACGGTCTCGCTGAGCCGGGATACTTCGCTTGAACTCGGTTTGTGGGACATCGAGCTCGACCTTAACAACCGCTTCAAAGGATTCACGTTGACGACCCCACGCATTGCGAGCGATGCCGGCGGCTAAGTAGGGTTGGCGGTCAGCTTCCGGCGTGGCCAAGAGAATGGCTCCCGCACAGGTACCGAGAACTGGACGATCAGGATGGGCGTCCATCCACCCAAAAAGAGCAGAGAGCAGCGACTCGTAGCGGCTGGCGATGCGCATCGTGGTGGATTCACCGCCTGGAAGCACCAAGGCATGGAGCTGCTCATCAACGTGGTCGGCTCTCCGGCACTCGACCACTTCGACCTCAAGGCCGAGTTCCTCGGCCGCACCGCGAAGGGCTTCAGCATGCTCGTGACGAGCGCCTTGAAGCATCGCCAAACCCACACGGAGCATGATGCTGGGTCCATGCCCTTCCCTATCAGTCCAACGCTTCAAGTAAACCAGCAAGGAGGCCTTTCAAGCATGCACTTCAAAAACCGCCGAGACCACCAAAGACCATGGCTCACACGGGTGATTGCTTCCTTGTTCCCGGCCCGGTTCGCATGAGCGAGGCATGCCTACAAGCCATGGCAACACCGGTGATGACCGCCCGTGGGCCAGAATTCCGCCAAGTGATGGCTCGCTTGAATTCTGGCCTCCGCTATGCGTTCAACCTCTCGCCGTCCTCTCCCGAAATGAAAACACAATCTTGGACTGGAGAAGACGGTTACCGAGTGGTGGTGGTTTCGGGCAGTGGCACCGCTGCCATGGAGATGGTCATTGCTAACCGATTCCGCAACAACGACCTCGTGCTCATTCCCACAAATGGAAAGTTCGGAGAGCGGGTGGCCGACATCTGTCGGCAGTTCTGCAACGTGAAGCAACTCCAATACGAATGGGGACGGTCTTTTGACCTGTATGAACTCGAACAGCAATTGGAACGGGGTTGCTATGAAGCCCTGCTCATTTGCCACAACGAAACCAGCAGCGGTATCGCACAGGATGCTGAGGCCATCGCTGAAATGTGCGAACGGTACAACGTCTCCTTCATCTTGGACGGCATCACCTCGGTGGGAGGAATGCCAGTTCACCCTGCCAAATGGAAAGCGGAGGCTGTGGTCATGGGGGCGCAAAAATGCACTGCAGGACCTTCGGGCATCGCCGCCATCGCCCTCAATGAACACTGTGTTGAACGAATCAAAGCCATTCACCAACAAGGAGACGCCAACCCTCGCTATTACCTTGACATGATTTCGGCCCTCAAGAAGGGGGACGACGACCAAACACCTTGGACACCCGCCATCAACCTCGCTCTGGGCTGGGGGGCCGCTCTTGACCACCTCAAAGAGGAGACCAACGAAGCACGCTGGTCCCGTTGCGAGACCATGGCCAAAGGCGTTCGTGCGTTGTTCACCGACCTTGGCTTTGCCCTGCTGGCCGACAGTGGTCAGCGGAGCAGTTCAGTGACGGCCATCCTTTACCCCGAAGGCGTGGATGACGCCTGGCGAACCGCTTTGAAAGACCGCTATGACACACAAGTCATCGGAGCCCAAGACCATCTCAAAGGAAAGATGTTCAGAGTTGGCTCAATGGGGGAGACACCCGTTGAGGAAATGATCGAAGGATGCAAACGCATGCTTGACTGCTTTCGAGAGTTTGGCGTTGACCTCAAAGAGGTTGATGTTGAATCTTACTTCAGGTGAACGAGGTCATGAAACGCTGCATCGTTCTCGGACGTTTCCAGCCCTTCCACCATGGTCATGCGGGGTTGGTGAAAGCGGCAGCAGACCGCGCTGAAGGTGGTGAGGTGGTGGTCGCCATCGGCTCGGCTCAATCGGAGTGGGAGCCGAACAATCCATGGACTGCAGATGAACGTCAAGCCATGGTTGAAGCATGGTCGCAGGAAGCCAATGTCAAGGTCACTGTGGTCCAAATAGAGGACATTAACAACCCTCCAAACTGGGTTGAACACGCCACCAAAGAACACGGCGATGGCCTGCTGGTGACTTCGGATGAACCCACCATGGAACTCTATCAAGCGGCCGGTTGGACCGTCCACCAAGTGGCGTTGAGCGAACGAGAAACCTTGGAAGGATGGCGAGTACGCCAGACCATTCGGATGTTGTCAACGGTGATGGACGATGAGGCGGCAAGGGAAGTCCTACGCAGCACCGTTCCGTCCGCCGTCATTGAATGGTTGATTGAAAACGATGCCATGTTTCGGTGCTCAACCTTCGACACGGGCGTTCACGCAGGGTAAGACTTCACTCTGAAGCAACCACAACACGAGCGGCAAGGATCACTTTGGATTTGTACATGTAACCCTGCTCTAGCACGTCAACCACTGTTCCATTTGGATGGTCATCGCTGGGAGGAATGGTGGCGATGGCCTCCATCTTTGACGGGTCAAATTCAGCGCCCTTGGCTTCAATGAGTGCAACACCGTCGGCTTGGAGTTCATGCCACATCTTGTTGCGGAGCAAACGAAGCCCTTGGGCCACGGGAGATTGGTCGTCCTCTTCAATGCCGTTCATGGCTCGGTCAACATCCCCAAGAATCGTTAGCATACGACGGCCCATACCCATCCCACCGTATTGAATGGCTTCGGCTTTGTCAGCCATTAGGCGTTTGCGGACGTTTTGGATTTCTGCCTCTTTGTAGGCGATTTCCTTCTCAGCGAACTCAGCACGCTCCAGAGCCACTTCAAGCGGATCACGCTCTTCTTCTGGCTCCTCAACAGGTGGTTCGGAAGGGTTGGCCTCGGATGCATTTTCCTCCGTTGGAGGGGCATCATCAGCAACATCTTCGACGGGTTCCTCAGCGGGTTCTTCGTCCGACATCGAACCTACGGCGGAGAAGGTTGATTTTGAACCCCTCGCTCAAAGGGATTGAAGGAAAGCCGAAAGATTCCACGCTCCATGCCCCCACTTTGAGGCTTCGAGGTGTTCCCTGCCGACCACAAACACAAGGTCGTCCTCGTTCATGGCACGGTTCACTGCATAGACCAACGCTTTCGAGGCACGAGTGTGAGCTTCAAAAGTTGGCACAATTTTCGGGTCAAGGGTCTCATCCAGCGTCTCCCCAAGCGCTTTGCGTCGCTCCATCCAATCCATCACGACGCGTTCGGCGTATTCGCCATCAGCGATGCCATGAAGGCGTTGCTTGGCCAGGTCCCATGTCTGCTGTGAGTACAGTTCATGAATGTCTTCGGCGTCTTCCCCGGTGGCGTTTTCAAGGTAAAGAAAAGCACGCCCTTCCCAAACTTCCCACTGACCGGGGCTGGCCCATTTCATGAGATGGAGAAGACCTTCCTCGCCGTCCTTGAGTTGGGAGAGTGCCTGTGCCGTGGCCAGACTGGATTCAACCGCCTGCTGGTCCATCCAGTCCAAAAGTTCCGCCTCAGCATCAATGGCAAAGGAGGTGTTCAAAATTTTGTCTTGGACAGGGCGATGGGTTCGCAGAGAGGCTTTTTCCATGCCGAGTTTCAATTCGCTCCACGGCAACGAAAGCAGATGACGAAGGGTGGGTTCATGGACCAAGAGTCCAATCATTTCCAATCCCATGATTTCCCCCAGAGGTCCGCCCTGTTTGAGGGCATCGTTTCTCTTAACAGCGCTTAGTTGTAAGAAATGCTTTTTTATGCGTCTGTTGAGCGATAAACATGAGTCGACTTTTCATCGTCCTTCTCTGCATTGGTCTGTGCTCATTCGTCGGCCCGGCTTCATCCCAAGTCTCCGGTGCTGCAGTTTCGTTGGATTGTGGGGAAACAACACACATTCCGGTCGATCCAATAGGAAATCAAAATTATACATTTGAGTGCTTTGTTTCAAATCCTGCTGCATATGAAGAAAAAATTGCAATTCAAATTACTTCGGGAGGTTTGGCTGCATATGGACCAGGGGAATTGTATGTCGGTGCAGGACAGGAAGAATCGTTCAACGTTAGCGTATCATGGAATCCGGGCATGTACAATGAAGAGCGTCAAATCACCGTTGTTGCTCAGGTCCAAGAATTGAACAACCTTCCGCCACCTAACCAGGCCAACAGCCAATATTCTGGTATACTTGACCTCAATTACAATTACAGCCAAAACGGTTGTTTTACACAAGGGACTTTGCCTACCATGGATTACGTTGTCTTTGAAATGGAAGCGGGAGTTGGCAATATCACCATCAGCCTAAATCATACAGAAAGCCCAATCACTGCTATGAACTTCCAACTCTTAGCAGCCATGGGTTGTTATGACAACACAACCTTCCACAGAGTCATTGACGGTTTCATGATACAGGGTGGTGATTTCACCAACAGCGATGGAACTGGAGGACATGCAGCTTCCTGGCAAGGATATTGCAACGGTCAATCCTCATCAAACAGTACGACTTGCAATGCAACATCGTGGACCATTCCTGATGAGACAAACAACCTAACACACCAGCCTTTTTCACTTTCAATGGGCAAAACCTCCGCATCCAATACAGGAGGTTCACAATTTTTTATCATGGACAATTCGTCTGCAAATTGGCTTGATGGACAGCACACAGTGTTTGGCACCGTCGTTGACGGGTACAATGTTGTTGAATCGATCAGTTCCGTCAACACCGGAGAAAATGACCAACCAGTCGACGAGGTGGTGATTGAACGTGCATATACTGTTGAGCAAATCAATTCAGACAATGACAACGACGGTATATCCAACGACGATGACAATTGCCCAAACACATCAAATCAACCACAGAACGATACTGATGCGGATACAATTGGAGACGCTTGCGATGAAGATATTGACGGTGATGGAGTCAACAACGGCGACGATGCATTCCCGAATGATGGCAACGAGACCGCCGATTATGATGGCGATGGAACAGGGGACAACCTCGATGCAGACGATGACAATGACGGCATGAACGACACTTCTGATGCATTCCCATTCAACCAGAACGAAACGACGGATACTGATGGGGATGGAATAGGCGACAACAGCGACGCAGACGACGACGGAGACGGTGTAGCTGACACAATAGACAATTGCCCTTTTACCCCAAATGCAGACCAATCAGATGCGGATGGTGATGGAACCGGAACCGCATGTGATAGCTCGGAGGAAGAGGAAGAAACACCCTCTGTACCAGCACTTGGTCTTCTCGGTTCGCTTCTTGCCGTTTGCTTTGCCCTCGCCGTTGTAAAAAAGGACTGAAATCTTAGCATACGGTTATCTTCCTTCGTAAGAGCCTTCAAGAACAGCCAACCAAGCCCCGATACAGGAGGGTTGGACTTGGCGACGATTAAAGAGCAAATTGAATTGATTCGCGCCGAGATCGACAAGACCCAAAAGAACAAGGCCACTAACGCCCACATTGGGAAGTTGAAGGCAAAAATCGCACAACTCAAACTCAAGGAGGAAAAGACCGCTGCGCACTCAAAAGCCAGCGGCGGTGGCAAAGGGTTTGAAATCAGGAAATCAGGTGACGCGACCGTTGCCCTCGTTGGTTTCCCCTCGGTTGGAAAATCAACCCTCATTTCCAAGGTCACCGATGCCCACTCCGAAACCGGTGGCTATGCGTTCACCACCCTCACATGCATTCCTGGTGTGATGGAACACCGAGGAGCGAAAATTCAGATTCTTGACTTGCCCGGTCTCATCAAAGGTGCTGCTGAAGGAAAAGGTCGTGGTCGTGAGATCCTCAACGTGATTCGAAGCGCCGACATGGTCCTTTACATCGTTGACCCGTTTCAAGACGGCCACTTCAACGTCCTGCACCGTGAACTCCACAACGCAGGACTGCGCCTCAACGAAACCAGACCACCGGTGTTCATCAAGCGAACGGACCGCGGCGGTATCGAAGTTCGAAGCACGGTTGAACAGACCCACCTCTCACACGAAGAAATGGCAGACATCATCCGTTCCTTCGGTTTCACATCAGCCCTTGTGACCCTTCGTGAGAACTCTACCGCTGAGCAGATCGTCGATGCTTTGGCAGGAAACCGAATTTACGAAAAAGCCGTTATCGCCGTCAACAAAATTGACATCGCTACCGAGTACGACATCTCCCGAGCACGGTCCGCGCTGCCCCAAGAATGGCCCATCATGAACATCTCGGCGTTCAAAGACATCGGGCTGGAGGAACTCAAGGATTTCATTTACGATAACCTTGGTTTCATGCGGGTGTTTCTCAAACCGCAGGGCCAAGAAGCCGACATGGAAGAACCGCTCATCGTCAAAGACGATTCAACGGTGGAGAACATCTGCATCAAATTGCACCGTGATTTCGTACGGAAATTCCGCTTTGCCCGTATCCGAGGGCCCAGTGCGAAGTTTGACGACCAGCGAGTGGGCCTTGACCATCAACTCAAAGACGGCGACGTGTTGACCATCGTTGTCAAGCGGTAAGAAAAATAACCTGTACAGAGAATGAGTTTCATGGAGTGCGATTTATGTGGCAATGAGTCAACAGCCACCGATATCTGTCAGGCCTGTATCACAGCTATTGAGAATGACCAGATACCAACTCAAGAAGAGTTCATGATTGAGCTCGGGATTGAATACTTAGCATCCCCCGACCTTGATGAGGATTTCAAATGTGCAATTGCAGAAGAGGTGTATTTCTCCGAACCATCAATTGATAATTTGAGGGAAATTTTGGATTTAGCAAGCAAAAATTCAGAGCATGAGGGAAAGAGACTTCATCTACTATCTGAGATTTATATCTCAATCCATTCCAAAATTCTAAGCCACGACAATATGGACGAACAAGACCATCAACTCCAAATTCTTAACGAGGCGGCCAAAGGTGTCGAAGTTCAAGATTCTGCAATGACAATATCACAATTAAATCACGGCGATATTTCTTTTCGTGAAATTTTGGGCATGCCCCCTCATGACTTGATTGAACAACC
>Ga0181422_1000089_pt1 | contig 27383 bp, 12 predicted proteins | sample 45SPOviralmetaG_FD_130147 | JGI IMG/M metagenome (GOLD analysis project Ga0181422, IMG submission 130147) | Marine viral communities from the oligotrophic San Pedro Time Series (SPOT) site, San Pedro Channel, CA, USA - 45 SPOT_SRF_2013-07-18 | ecosystem: Environmental > Aquatic > Marine > Strait...
AGTAAGAAGCAGAGGTTGATTTAGGTAATGGCACTAACTATAATCCACAGGAAGCTCTTAATATGTTCTTTCAAACAGGTAGTATTATAGGTAGATCATTAACCGCTGATGGTGATATGAACCCAGGTAAAGTACCTATTCAAGAAATTGCTAGTGGTAATGGTGGTGCTAAGATGCAAAGCTTAATACAAACATACAATTATTATCTACAGATGATAAGAGATGTAACAGGGCTTAACGAAGCTAGAGATGGTAGTACGCCTTCTAAAGATGCTTTAGTAGGAGTACAAAAGCTAGCTGCTGCTAATTCTAACACGGCTACAAGACATATACTTCAAAGTAGTTTATTTTTAACTTCTGAACTTGCAGAGTGTGTGTCATTAAGAGTTTCTGATATTATAGAATATTCTCCTACAAGAGATGCTTTTATACAAAGTATAGGAGTTCACAACGTTGCTACATTAGAGGAAATGTCTAATCTACATATACATGATTTTGGTATATTTATAGAACTAACACCTGACGATGAGGAAAAGCAGATATTAGAAAATAATATACAAGCTGCTGTTGCTCAGAAAGGTATAGACATAGAAGATGCTATTGATCTTAGAGAAATAAAAAATATAAAGCTAGCAAATCAATTACTTAAAATAAGAAGAAAGAAAAAGCAAGAGAGAGATCAGCAAATGCAAGAGAGAAATATACAGGCTCAAGCAGAAGCAAACGCTCAAGCTCAACAAGTAGCTGCACAAGCAGAGGTTAAAAAGCAACAAGCATTAATTCAAATTAATAGTGAATTAGAACAATTAAAAGGTCAGATAGATTCACAAAAAATGCAACAAGAAGTTGCCGCTAAGAAAGAGTTAATGCAGTTAGAGTTTCAAATGAACATGCAATTAAAGCAAATGGAGGTTGAGGCACAGAAAGGAAAAGAAACAAGTAAGGAAGATAGAAAAGACAATAGAACAAAAATACAAGCAACTCAACAATCAGAGTTAATTGATCAAAGGAAAAATGAAAAACCTCCTAAAAACTTTGAGTCATCAGGAAATGACGTTATGGAAGGCGGTTTTAATCTAGGTTCGTTTGAGCCTAGGTAATTATTTTTAATTTTTTTATTATATTATATTATGGCTAAGAAAAAACAAGAAGAACAAGTTGAAGAAAAAAACGTAGAATCAACAGTAAAAGATGATAAAATTAGAGTTAAAAAACCTAGTTTTAAAAAAAATACTGATGAAGTTAGAAAGGTTGACCTCAGAGAGTTTAATAAAACAAAAGAAGAGGTGATTACTAAAGAAGAAGAAAAACAAAAAACAGACAATGCCATTCAAGAGTCAGAAACAGAGGAATTACCTGTGGGCAACGAATCCGCAGTTAGCGAAACAATGGGAGAAGAAAACACCCAAAGCGAAACTGAACAAGAAGATAAAGAACAAGTTTCCAAGAATGAGCAAGAAAGCGTTCTCGAGGAAATAACAGACGAGGAGGTTCAAGAAAAAACAGAGGAGTTAATTGATGAGGTTAACGAAGCTGTTAAAGAACAAAAACAAACTGGAGAAGATTTACCTGAAAATATACAGAAGGTTGTTGACTTCATGAAAGAAACTGGAGGAAGCTTAGAAGATTATGTTAAGCTAAATCAAGATTTCAGTAGTTTAGATGATAATTATTTATTACTAGAATACTATAAACAAACTAAACCACATTTATCCAGAGATGAAATAGATTTTCTAATAGAAGATACTTTTGATTTTGATGAGGATGTGGATGATGAAAGAGATATTAAAAGAAAAAAGCTAGCGTTTAAAGAGCAAGTTGCCAACGCTAGAGGCCACTTAGACGGGCAAAAGTCTAAATATTATGAAGAAATCAAAGCTGGTTCTAAGCTAACGCCTGAACAACAAAAAGCTATGGATTTTTTCAATCGTTACAATAAAGAGTCAGAGAGTAACGGAAAAGTAGCTGAAAGACAGAAACTTACATTTCAAAATAAAACTAATGAAGTTTTTTCTGATCAATTCAAAGGTTTTGAATATAAGGTTGGTGATAAGAGATATAGGTTTAATGTTAAGGATGCTGATAAGGTTAAGAATACACAAAGCGACATTAATAATTTTATTGGAAAGTTTCTAAATAAAAACAATGAAATGTCAGATGCTAAGGGTTATCATAAATCTTTATTTACAGCAATGAATCCAGATGCTATTGCAAACCACTTCTATGAACAAGGCAGAGCTGATGCAATAAAAAACACTGTTGCAAAATCTAAAAACATTGACATGGACCCGAGACAAGGTCACGAGGGATTTGTTAGTGATGGCCAGTTTAAAGCAAGGGTTTTGCGAGATGATACTTCTCCAACTTTTAAGTTTAAATTAAAAAAGTAAAAATTAAAAATTAAAAATTATGGCAATTTCACAATCGGGAAATAATGCAGTTCCCGCCCCAAATAAAGTTGCTGTAGCATCTAACTATTTAGATTTCGCTACAGCTGGACAAGCAAACTGGTCACAACAGTTTTTACCAGATCTAATTGAAGAAGAAGCAGAAGCTTTTGGAAAAAGGACAATTTCTGGATTCCTAGCTCAAGTTGGAGCTGAAGAGTCTATGACTTCTGATCAAGTTGTTTGGTCTGAGCAGGGTAGATTACACTTGAAATATTCAGGTGCAATACACAGTGCTACTAATGTTATAGACGGTCTACCTAGTACTCATGCAATTAGGTTAGGTGATACTATAGTTATTAGCTGTCCTACTAAAAATAAAACGTACAAAGCTTATGTCTCAGATCAAGATACAAGTTCTACTTCAATAACAGTAGCTCCTTATACGGTTAGCGTATTGATTGGAAGTAGTACTGGTCAAGGTGGTCTTGCTAATGATGATGTTGTTGATATTTTCGTTTATGGTTCTGAATTTACAAAAGGAACTAGTGGAAGAGGTGAGTCTATTAGCCCTCAGTTCAAGTCATTCAGTAACAAGCCTATTATTTTGAAAGATAAGTACCATGTAAATGGTTCTGATACTTCTCAAATTGGATGGGTTGAAGTAACTGGAGAAGCTGGACAGTCAGGTTATCTTTGGTATTTAAAAGCTGAAGGAGATACTAAGTCTAGATTTACTGATTACCTAGAAATGTCTATGGTAGAAGCTGTAAAAAAAGGAACTAATGGAGCCGCTGGTGCACCAACTGGTTCTGAAGGACTTTTTGCTGCTATTGAAGACAGAGGTATTCTTGCTAACGGTGTTTCTGGTAGTTCTGCAGGCGATGATTTAACTGAGTTTGATTCAATACTTAAAGAACTAGATAAGCAAGGTGCTATTGAAGAGAACATGCTTTATTTAAATAGAGATACAGCATTGGCTATTGATGATATGCTTGCGGCTCAGAATTCTTACGGTTCTGGTGGTACTTCTTTTGGAGTATTTAGTAACAGTGAGGATATGGCTTTGAATCTTGGTTTTTCAGGTTTCCGAAGAGGATCTTATGATTTCTACAAGACTGATTGGAAATATTTGAATGATTCAATGACTAGAGGAGCTATTGCAGCTGCTAATACATCTCAAATTAGAGGAGTATTTATCCCAGCTGGAGTTTCTTCTGTTTATGATGAGCAATTAGGTAAAAACCTTAAGCGTCCATTTTTGCATACTCGATACAGAGCTTCTCAAGCTGATGATCGAAGAATGAAGTCTTGGATTACAGGATCTGTTGGTGGAAACATCACTTCGGATCTTGATGCTATGGAGGTACATTACCTTTCAGAGAGATGTTTGGTAGTACAAGGTGCAAACAACTTTGTAATGCTTAACTGATAAATTATATTAATAATTACCCTCGTCTAATTGATGAGGGTAATTTTTACCTTTATTATATTATATTATATTATGAAAACAAAAGAAAAAATTAAAACAAATACTTGGGAAATCAAGTCAAGAACATATTTATTAAAAGATTTATCACCAGTTGCTTATATGATGAAATCATCTAACATATATTGGTTTGATGAAGAAAAAGGTTATGAAAGAGAGTTAAGATTAACTTCTAATCAAAAAACACCTTTTGTAGATGAATTCAAAGGCGATGCTAGATTAGAGCACGTAATATTTAGAGACGGCGCCTTAACAGTTCCTAAAAACAAACAAACACTTCAAAAATTACTTTCTATCTATCATCCAATGAAAGATAAAGTATATTACGAACTAGATGAAGTTAAAGATGCTGTTGATGAGCTTGAAGTAATGGAACTAGAAATAGAGGCTTTAAATGCTGCTAAAAACTTAGACGTAGAAATGGCTGAAGCTGTTATGCGTGTAGAACTTGGTTCTAAGGTATCAGAGATGACTTCTAAAGAACTTAAAAGAGATTTATTACTATTTGCTAAGAATAACCCAGATTTATTCTTAGAATTAGTTTCTGATGATAATGTTCAATTGAGAAACTTTGGCATTAAAGCTACTGAAGCAGGTATTATAAAACTATCTCAAGATCAAAGAAATTTTACTTGGGCTAGCAATGGAAGAAAAGTTATGACTGTTCCTTTTGATGAACACCCATATTCTGCATTAGCAGTTTTCTTTAAGACAGATGAGGGTATGGAAATATTCTCTAATATTGAAAAACGATTAAAGGATTAATATCCATGTAGAAGTTAGGTCATCTATAATGGTGGCCTAACTAATACAAAATAAAAAATTATGGCAATAAATATAGATACGGTATATCAAAGAGTATTGGCTATATCAAATAAAGAACAAAGAGGTTATATAACACCTCTTGAGTTTAATTTGATGGCTAACCAAGCTCAGTTAGATATTTTTAATCAATACTTCTATGATTTAGGTCAATTTAAAAGATTACCTAAATACGACTTAGAGTATTCAGATTCAGTAGCTTTTCTTGAGGAAAAGATGTCTATATTTGAGGTTTTTAATCAAACACCTCTGTCTATAACTAACAATGTTGTTAGGCTTGATAGCTCAGAGACTGGTACAGGTACCGTTGATGGAGTTGTTTCAAACTCAACCTCAGTTGATTTAGATGCTACAACCGATAGTGTTTTGCCAGGTATGACTGTTACCGGAACAGGAGTTTCATCAGGAGTAAAAATAAATACTATTTCATTAAACACACCTTCAGCAGGTCATACAAGATTAAATTTAACAAGTTCAGTTTCAATAGCTGACAATACGGTATTAAGTTTTAAATTTGATAATCCTGAAATATATCAATTAGGTAATGTTTATTACACTTTATCCGGAGTAGATTATGAGGTTGAAGAAATAACAAGAAAAGAACTAATACAATATAAACTATCACCTTTAGCTGCTCCATCAAGCAAAAGACCTGTATTTATAAGAATCACTAACTCTGGTAATAGAATAGAGGTTTATCCAAACACTATATCTTCTGATATAACATATAACTATATAAGAAAGCCAGCAGATGTATCTTGGGGTTATACTATAATAAATAATGAAACATTGTATAATTCTAACACAGCGATTGACTTTGAACTCCACGAGTCCGAGGAAACCGTATTAGTAATTAAGATATTAGCTATAGCTGGTATTATAATAAAAGATCCTAGTTTATACCAAATATCTTCTCAAGAAGAAGTTAAAAACGTTCAACAAGAAAAAGCATAATAAATGGGATTACTAGGAGCAACCACACAAGAATCGTACTATAATCAATCACAAACATTCACTGGAGATGGATCAACTACAACATTTGTTCTTACAAGTGTTTATTTTCCCGTTGTACCTGATTTAAAAAGTGAATTTGAAGTATTTATAAATAATGTTTTAATAACAAGTAGTAACTATAGTTATAGTGCTAGTAACGATACTTTGTCTTTTACTAATTCAGATATTAACTCTGATGTTCAGACAAGTACAGGTGCTCCTATTCTTGGCTATAAGATAGTTGTTAGAGAGGTAAGTGACACTGAACAATATGGTTCTTATCAGTTTATAAAAATAGAAGATATCATAAATAACTTTATGGTTTCTTATGTTGGTGAGGATAAAATAATAGATAGAGTAAAAAAAGCTGATGTAGCATTTCACGCTCAAAGAGCAATACAGGAATTAAGTTATGACACTTTTAAATCTACAAAAGCTCAAGAGATAGAGGTTCCACCAGCATTAACAATGGTATTACCACAAGACTACGTTAATTATGTTAAACTTAGTTGGAAAGACTCAGGTGGTTTAGAAAAGATAATATATCCGACTAGAGATACTAGCAATCCAACAGCTTTACTTCAAGATTCAGATTATAAGTATTTATTTGATGCCGAGGGTAAATTACAAAGAGCATTTAATTCTGAGACATGGAATAGTTATTCAGCAGCAGACTCATCTGCAGATGAAACAAATGATACTATAGACCCAGAGTTTTTAAGTACTTATTCCGAAGGAAAAAGATATGGTATTCTACCTGAATACTCTCAAGCTAACGGAACATTTTTTATAGATGAACAAAAAGGAAGTATATACTTTAGTTCTAATATAGTAGGTAAAGTTATCACTCTTAAGTACATAAGCGATGGATTAGGTACAGACTCAGAAATGATAGTACATAAGTTTGCCGAAGAAGCCACATACAAACATATTGCTTATGCTGTTCTAGCAAGCAAAAACAAAATCCCAGAATATATAGTAAATAGATTTAAGAAAGAGAGATTTGCAGCTAAGAGAGTTGCTAAACTTAGACTTTCTAACATGAAAGCAAATGAGTTGTCACTCATAATGAAAAATAAGTCAAAGCAAATTAAACATTAAAATATGCCAGAATTAAAGCATCATTTTCGTAGAGGTCGTATGAATAAAGACCTGGATGAAAGATTATTGCCTAATGGAGAGTATAGAGATGCTCAAAATGTAGAGGTAGTTACATCCGAGGGATCTGACGTTGGATCTATACAAAACGTATTAGGTACTGTTTTAAAAAAAGGTAGATTATATGATGAAAATACTCAAATACTAACTGAGTGGTCTGCTGATTCTAACTTGTTTGATTTAATAGATCCAACATGTATAGGTTCTTTTGTTGACACACAGAATGACAATATATACTGGTTCATACATTATTCATTTTTAAATGATAGTAATGATGCTATTATAAAGGGTAGTGCTGTTGTTGAGTATGACGATAATACAGGTGTTATACAACCAGTGTTAGTTGATGTGAGTAACATATTGAAATTTAGCTCTGATTACTTAATAACTGGTATAAATGTAATAGATGGCTTGTTATTTTGGACTGATAATCAAACCGAGCCTAAAAGAATAAATATAAAAAAATTTAAAGAAGGTACTGTAGTTGGTTCTGATCAGTTTAAAGTACAAACAAAATATTTAGGAGCTACTGGTAGTAATTTTACTGAAAAAGATATAACAGTAATAAAGCTTTCACCAAATATAAAACCTGAGTTAAGTTTATCTGCTTCTAAAAAAACTGGAGCAGGAACTGGTAACCAACCCATAACCGTAAAATCTCCTATTATAACTTTTAAATCATCAGATGGAGATGATGGAGTTGTTTTATCAACTGGTACATCTTTAACCTTAAATTTTCCAGTTGCTATAACATATACAGAAGGAGATATATTAAAGTTATCATATACAGATACTAATAGTATAGAGGGTGACATTAATTACGAAATATTACTACAAGTAGATACTGTTGCAAATAACTCAGTAATAGCTATTATACAAGTTATACCAAACGAAGTTCCTTATGGCGAAGATCTTCCATGGGAATGTGTTTTAGTAGAAGGTGATCCTTTATTTGAAAATAAATTTGTAAGATTTTCTTATAGATGGAAATATATAGACGGAGAATATTCTACTTTTTCACCATTTTCAAATATAGCTTTTCTTCCCTCTAAGTTTAAATATAAATCATCTGACGGGTACAATGTTGGTATGATTAATACAACTAGACAAATAGAGATACAAGCATTAGAAACGCCTCCTGTTGGTGTTATTGAGGTAGATTTGTTATACAAAGAATCTAATAACAATAACGTATATATTGTAGATAGAATAAAAACTGAGGATTTATCTACAGAGTTTCCATATCAAATAAAAAGTGAAATAGTTGGTGATGTTGTAGAGTCTAATCAAATGCTTAGACCATGGGATAATGTACCTTTAAAAGCTAAATCACAAGAAATAAGTTCTAATAGAATACTATATGGTAATTATACTCAAGGATATAATATAGAAAATAATAGATTACCAGATGTAGTAACTACAGTTAACTCTTCTGATATAACAACAATTGAAGTACCAGAAAGATCTATAAAATCAGAAAGAACTTATCAAGTTGGTGTTGTTTACTTGGATCCATATAGTAGAGAAACACCTGTTTTTTCTAAAAAACAAGCAGCTGTAACAGTAGGAAGAAGTTATGCTAATAAAGTAAATACATTAAGTTGTATTTTAAAAAATAATGCGCCTGATTTTGCAACACATTTTAAATACTTTGTTAAAGAAACATCAAGTGAGTATTACAATATAGCATTAGATAGGTATTATTTAGCTGAAGACGGTAACGTTTGGCTATCTTTTCCTTCATCCGAAAGAAATAAAGTTTCTGAAAATGATTATTTAATATTAAAAAAAGCTCACGACAACAATGTGTTTATTGAAATAGGCGAAGACACAGATGTAAATCAAGCTAAATATAAAATATTAGATATAAAAAATGAAGTTCCTGATTTTATATCTTTAGAATTAAAGTCTATATCAATAGCAAATGTTCAATGTGTTGTTTTAAATCCTAATACTTCTAATGCGGCATTATCTAATGAGCCAATACCTAATTCTGTTTTTTTTAAATTTATAGGTCCAACCGCTACTGATGATCCTAGTTTTTACGATTCTTTTTCATCAGATTCAGAAATAGTTATAACTACAATAGATAATGCTGGAAATGATGTTGGATCAACTAAAAGATATAAATTAAGCAAAGGTGGTCCAACGGGTAAAAAAGTAATAATTTCAAGCAAAGATTATATTGAGTATGAAATAACACTTAGGGAATCTATAAAAGAAACTGATGCTGATATTCTTCTCAACTCTTATTTTATACAAGCAAATAATGCTACGGAATTTAAAATTGAAGTTTTAGAAAAACAAAACAAAGATAAATCTGAGTTTTCTGGACGTTTTTTTGCTAAAATAAATAGAAATAATATTTTTGATACTCATATAATTGAAACTTTTCCAGCTGTAGAAACTGATTATGTCTCTATTAGAAAAACAAATGTTCTTGAGAATGCATTAAATGATCCTAATGGAAAAAGAAGTAATCAAAACGATAGTAGAAGTGATTTTTGTTGGCAAGATACTGTTGTTTGGAATAAGTTTGATACCAAAGGAGTTGAACACCCTGAGTTAAATTCAAAATCATTTACTATATATTTAGCTGGTGTTGCTATATCAAATGAAAAAGTTGACAAAGATGATTTGTATGAAGATGTTGTTACACACCCATTTTCAAAAGATCTAAGAACAACTGGAACTTTATTAAGATTTGAAAACTTAAAGGGAGATATTGGAAAATCTGTATATAAAATAATAACTTCTAAAACTACTACTGAGTTCAGGTCTGATAAAAATGCAATTAAAAAAAGAACTGGAGGTAGAAGAAGAAAGTTTGAAATTACTATAAAAAAAGTAAGTGCTGATTCTAGTAATAAAGGAGATGGTTACGATGATGGTTTTGATTTTGATGTAACAGATGTTAATTCCGAAAAAAGTAGAATAGCAAAAATACATACACTTAGAAAAATTATTCAAACTGATTTTATTAATGGAAATGATATATCATCTGACAATCCGGCTATATTTGAAGTAGAACCTAAAGAATCTATAGACTTAGATATATACAATGAAGTTGGTAGTGCTTTGCCTATAGTTAAAACTGGTTTAAAAGTAACAGGCACAGGTATAGCAAGTAATTGTGTTATACAATTTTATGATACAATAAACAACACTGTAATACTTAGTTCGAATACAACTGGTAGTATATCAGCTGGAACCGTATTAACTATGACAGATCCTAAAGGTATTTATAGTTTTACAGTTACAACTAGTGGTACTATAAATAGCGGTACAGCAAATATAACAATAGCTAATGGTCAAGTGCATGGACAAAAGCATACACTAGACTGGTCAAATTGTTATAGTTTCGGCCAAGGTGTTGAATCTAATAGAATAAGAGATGATTACAATGCTGCAATAATAGATAAGGGTCCTATTGTATCAACAGTATTAAATGAAAAGTATAAGCAAGAGGTTAAATTAAATACTATAACTTATTCTGGTATATTTAACTCTACAGGTGGTGTTAATAGATTAAATGAATTTATTCAAGCTGAAAAAATAACAAAAGATTTAAATCCTGAGTATGGTAGTATTCAAAAACTGCATGTAAGAGATACTGATTTAATTGCTTTGTGTGAAGATAAAGTTTTAAAAATATTAGCTAACAAAGATGCTTTATTTAACGCAGACGGAAATACAAACTTAACATCAACTAATAACGTATTAGGTCAAGCTATGCCTTTTGTGGGTGAATATGGTATATCTAAAAATCCAGAATCATTTGTATCTCACGCTTATAGGGTTTACTTTTCAGATAAAGCCAGAGGATCTGTTTTAAGACTGTCTAGAGACGGTTTAACAGATATAGCTATGAAAGGAATGACAGATTGGTTTAATGATAACCTACAACTGTCTAAATCAATTTTAGGATCATATAATGAAAGAAAAGGATCTTACAATATAACACTTAATGGTTATACTTTATGTTTTGATGAAAGAGTAGATGGTTGGACTAGCTTTAAATCATTTTTACCTGAATCAGGAGTTTCTTTGAATAACACTTATTATACATATAGCAACGGTTATTTATATGCTCATAGTAATGAAAGAAGAAACTCATTTCATCAAACATTAGCTAAAGTAACTTCTGCTTTATCAAACGGTACCTCGTTGTCTGTGTCAACTCAGCCTAGTATAAAAAACGTATCTATAGGAGACTATGTGATAGGTAATGGAATAGTTGGTGATGTTACTGTAACAAATATATCAGTACCTTATTCCACTGTTAGTGGTGTTTCTATACCTAATAAAGCAAGTAATACTACGGTAACACTTTCATCAGCTCAAACTATTACTAATAGTACTAATATAGAGTTTATTAAAACTTCTGATTCATCCGTTACATTACTCATTAATGATGAGCCATCAGTTATAAAAGAATATAAAACATTATCTTACGAAGGTACTGATTCTAAAGCATATACATATTCTGGTACAATATCAGTTGATGCTGCAGGTAATGCGTTAAGTCCAAACGTAACAATTGCCGCTGGAACACCATTATCTGATTTGCAAAAATATAAATATAATTCTAATCAAATAGCGCAATTAACAGAGACTGCTGTCGCGGGTTGGAGTGGTACTTCGGTAACAACAAACTCGCAAAGTGGCAGTGTTAAGCTTTTTAAAAATAAAGAAGGTTTATGGAGTAATTCCATATCAGGTGATACTACATCGTTATCTAACATAGATACTAAAGAACTGTCAGTTCAAGGATTAGGTACATTTTCATCTATAACAGGTGCAACAAGCACTACTCAAGCTGAGTTAACTATATCTTTAGCTAACTCTACATCAAATCATAACACAGACATATCAGCAACTAAAATAATAAACGGTATAGCTAATGGTGCTAATATAAACAGCACTTATGGGACTTTAGATTTAATTATATACGCAACAACAGGGTATAGCTTAGATGCTTCAAACTTTGCTTTTAGTAGTGCTTCAGGAGTTGCTGGTGCAGGAGTTAGTGGTATTTCGTTTGCCCAGGATGGTATTAATGTAAAAGCCACTGTAACATTTAGTGGGGTAATGCCATCTTCAGATGATACAATGTTAATAACTATAACCGGCGCAGCAACCGCTAAAACTTATACTGTAGATGGAACATACGACACTATTGAAGAAAACACTACAACTGGATCTAGCGATGGTATTGCTTACTCTGGAAGTGGTACTTATAATACTAATGCTGCTACTATAGATTTTTCTCCTACTGATTCTAATTTAACTAAAACATTTACAGCAAATACTAATCATTTCTTTTTTACAAAACCAGTTGCTTTTATAGAAGAAGAAGATAGCAGTTCGGTTAGTAGTTATACTATAACAACAGTTAATCCTAGTAATTCTGTTGACACATACTTAGTAACAACTGCAACTGTTAATGGTGCTGTAAATGGTACTAGTGTTACATTAGATGCTGGGCACTCAGGTATCGTTGTCGGTATGGCTGTTACTGGAGTAGGTTTAGGTCAAAATTCTAGGGTTTCTTCGATCAATTCTAATACATTAGTATTAACAGCGTCTAAGATAATACCAGATGGTACTACATTAACTTTTACACCAACATCTGTTACTTTTACAGTAAAATATGTTTATGGTATAAATAATCCTAAATTTGATAAATTAGTATTTACAGCTAAAGCTGTTGAGGTATTTGACCCTGGTATATCAGAACTAACTTCTTTTATTGGAGGTAATAAAACAATATTAAGTAGTGGTGAAAGTAGAACAATGGTAATACAAGGTTCCACGGGTTATGCTGATGAAGCAAATCCAACTTTTACTTTTACAAATGAGGCATCGGGAACAGCTGTTACTTTTACAGCAACCTCTGATAATACTACGGCTACAGCTACTTTTAGTAATTATGTTGGTACGGTAAGACCTGGAATGAGTGTTTCTGGAACAAATGTTCCTGCTGGTACGGTTGTTAGTTATGTTGTTGTAAATCCAACTACTAATTCTATAACAGTTCATGTTACACTTGATAATGCTGTAACCTCTACTCCATCAGGAACAATAACATTTACTGAATACTATAATAGTTCTAGCTCTAGTTGGCAATCAACACCTTATACTATAACACTACCTGAAACAGGTAGATTATCTATAACAAAAGTTTATGATTCAATTACATCAACTAGTTACTATAGATATTTTATTAGAGCTGGTAACCCAACAAGTTTATCATCTAGTTTTTCGGGTAGTGCTGAGCTAGATTCTAGCAATAATTTTGCTTCATTTTATGTTAATCAATATGAAAAACCAACTATAAGTATAAACGCCCAGCCAGATCCAGCTTTTAACATAACTGTTAATAATAGTATAGTTAATTCTCCTACATTGGAATATGATAATGCTACTGGTGTAGTTGAAGTTGGAGACATACTTACCGGTACTGGAATCAGTGGAGCAGTTACTGTTTTAGGAACTACAAATTCAGCAATTTTAACAATGTCTAGTAATCAAAGTTTGAGTGATAATGTAGTTTTAACAGTTACAAGACCTACAATAATAGATAGTGCTAGCGCTGTTATGAATATAAGAAATCTTGATAGTACTGTTACTATATCTACTGCTACAGGTAGCGCTGGGGTTGGAAGTAGATCTATAATACTTGCATCAAGTAATTCTGAAATAAAAATTGGTATGCTTGTTACTGGTACTAACATACCAGCTAAAACAAAAGTTAAATCAATAAGTGGTACAACTCTAGTAATAGATCAAACACCAACTGCAGTACCATCAGGTGAACTTAAAATTTTAGACAATGGTCAATACGAGGCTTATGGTGAGCCTGATCCTGGTTCTATATATTCTAAAGTACCGTTCAAGGTTGTAGCTTCTGTTGGTGGTAGTACACAGATAGATAATCAAAGAAGTATTGACTTAGATGATTTTCAATATTATGATAATTCGTTAATAGTAAATAATCAAACTTCTTCATTTCCTAACTCGGAATTACCGTTTACAGCCATACCAGATAATGTTACAACTGGATCACTTTTTACTATAACAAGAAATGGTTCTTTGGTTCATACTAATGATGTTTTTACTGTTGATAAAATTTTTCGTAGTTATTCAAATATTCTTGGTACTATACTTAGAAGAAACACTATTAGTATAAAAAGAAATGGCGGTGCTGAAACTAATGCATATACCTATGTATCACCAGGAGATGAGCTAAACTTTACAGCTCCATATTCTTGGGACTTTGGTTTAAGCGACTTAAGTGAATCTATTGATAGCACTGAAAAAATATATACTTTAACAGGTTTAATGTCTGTAGCTAGATATGGTTATCAAAGCTTGACTGTTGGTTTAAACTTGAATAACATATTAAAATTAAAAGCAGGTACAAGTGGAAGTGGTGGAACAGCAACATCATACGTATTTATAGAGAAAATATTTAGTACAGATTTTTATATTTCTAGCTTAATAATGTATCCCAAATCCGTAGCTGTAGGTACTGGTACTACTCAAGTTATAACTTTTACTGGTAGTGTTATAGGTAACTGGTATGGTAATGCTATAAGTGGAATATTTATGTACTTAGGTAATGAAACAACTGGATTTAATAACTCAAGTGGAACAACATTACTTAAAAATGAAGGAGGCAATGTTAGAGCATTTCTAACATCTACATCATCAACCGCTAATTCAAGTCCTAATACTACATCAGCAACATTTGAATTTACCTTAAAACTATCAGCAACAGCTACATCAAGCTCAGTTTTAAAGATAGAGCCAAAGATATACTTACCAATTCAACCTTAATAATATGGCAGATTCAATTAACTTAGTATTTAGTAAAACAATAAACTCATCAATACAAGCTGGTGATACAGTATACAAATCTATTATAACAGGTGGAGTTTCTTCTGCGCCTATAATTATAGGTGAATGTACAGCTATTAATGCGACTAGAGATACAGTTACATGCAACATAGATGAATGGGAAACTAGACCTACAAGTAGTGATTTTATACTTTTTACAAAAGATAATAAAGCTAACTTATCTTCACTAAAAGGTTATTTTGCAGAAGTTGTTATGAAAAACAACTCTCATAAGCCTGTAGAGTTATTTGCTGTTGGTTCTGAAGTTTCAATAAACAGTAAATAGTTAACAAATAGTGTAACTATATTATTAAATCAATTTATATGAAATTAGAAGATATTAAGAATCAAGTTGAAACACAACCACTTACTAAAGAACAATCTAAAGAACAATTTATAAAGTATACGAATGATCTAGGTATAAAACATAGTTTTGATTTTGAAGAAGCATGGGAGATAGGTCAAGAAATAAGAAAAAGAAAAGACTTTAGAGAAAAAATAAAAGAATTAGAAAAAAAAGGATTTGATAATAACATCTGGGATAGCAAGGAAAACAGTGATAAGTTAAATCCAGTAAAACATAGCTTTGCTGATGGTTGTTATATAAGAGAAATATTTAATCCTGCAGATGAATTACTAGTAACTGCAATACACAAAAAAGAACATCCGTTTTTTTTAATGCAAGGAGAAATGTCAATATTGACAGAAGATGGAATTAAACATCTCAAAGCTCCACATCATGGCATAACAAAGCCAGGAACAAAAAGAATTATATATACACATACTGATTGCATATTTGTAACGGTGCACGCAACAGATGAAACTGACGTTGCTAAAATAGAAAAACAAGTTATTGCTAAGGATTTTAATGATCCACTAGTAACAGCTGAAGATGTAAGATTATTAAAGAATAAAATATAAGATATGAGTTTTATAGTAGGATCAATAATAATAGGTTCCAGCGTTATGGCTGGTTCTTCACTAGCTGGAGGTTTGATTGGTAGAGGTAAAAAGAAAAGAGCTATAACTTCAGCCGAAGCTGAACATTCTAAAAGAATGAATCAATATGATAATTTAGATACCTCTAATATATATGCTGGTTTTCAAAATACAATGGAAGACCTTACTGTTAATCAACAGCAAGCACAATTTCAACAGCAACAACAAAGACAAAGTCAGGCTAATATATTATCTTCTTTAAGAGGATCTGCAGGTAGTTCTGGTATAGCAGGTTTAGCACAAGCATTATCTGGTCAAGCTAATTTAGCCGCTCAACAGTCTTCTGCATCGATAGGTATGCAAGAAAGACAAAACCAAATAGCTAGCGCTCAAGGTGCTATGCAAGCTCAGCAAATGATATTAGGTGGAGCGGATCAAGCTAGAAACTTGGAGATGAGTAAAACTTCAACTTTACTAGGTATGAGCCAACAAAGACTTGGTGCTGCTAAAGAAGCGTTAGCTCAGAACGATGCTGCTATGTATCAAGGTATAGGTGCTGCTGGAGGAATGTTTGCAGGCGCTATGGCTGGAGGACTATCAGGTGGTGGTGGTGGTGGTGGTGGTGGTGCAATACCACCAGTATCAACTACTCAATCCGTAATGTCTGGTACAGCTAACAACGCTGCAGCAAATACAAACATGATGCAAGAATCAATGAAAAATTTTGCTGGAAATTTAAATACTTTAGAATACTTAAGAGGACCTCAAATAAATGATATGTCACCCAAAAAAGTTAATCCTAAAACACGTACATCTCAAGGACGTATTTTTGGCGCTTACTAAGTAATTACAAATTATAAATAAAAAAAATAAAATTATGCCAAGAAGACGAGGGATAAGAGGAGGATCAACAAGAGCTGACGGCACTTTAGTACAAGGTGCTGCTACTGCTTTTGGTCCAACAGCTAGTGTAGGTGCAGGTGTTGCTCAAGGTTTTCAATCAACCTTTATGGACACCTTTAAATATGTTAAAGCAGAAAAAGATAAAGATTATGCTAGAGTAGAAGAGGAATTCTATAAGACCTTTGATCAAGTAGAGGCTTTACAAAAAGATTATAATGTATTAGACAAAGATCAACAAAATTTACTTCAACCTTGGCTTAGAAATAAAAAACAAGAGCTGTATGATATTAAGAAAAAAATGCAGAACGCACCTCGAAATCAAAGAGATGCTCTTAGAATAGAGATGAATGATATATTATCTACTGTTCAAAGATCAGCGGGTTCTATGGAAGGTATGTCTAATTATTTTAATGAACTTTCTACTTTAGCTGAAAATGGAGGAGTTTCTGATGCCAATGGTCTTATAAACCCAGAAAAAGCAAAAAACACTTTTAATTTTGCTCTTGGTAAATCTTACGATTTTGATCAAAAAACAGGTACATTTAATTACGAGACAGAAATATATCAAAAAGCAGTAAAAACTGCTGATGATTTTTTTGTTGATACAGCTAAAGCTTACGAGTATGGTAAGAAAACTGGTGTTAAATTAACAGAAGACGAGATAGATATAAAGAGACAATATTACAATAAAAACTTAAGTGAAAACGATGTAGTATCACTATTGTTTGATGACTTTGCTTTTAATGATGATGGTTATTACGATGCAACAATGAAGTCAAGCGAGGTAACTACTGGTGTTAGATCAGAATATAAGAGAAACTTTGAGATGCTTAAAAAAGGTAGAGGCACAAAAGAGTATAAAGATGCTATTAAATTTTTTAAAGAGCAAGTTACAGAAAAATTAACAGAAGGATATAAAAGTAGATCAGATGCAGGTGCTGATGAATTTAAAGCTCCTGATGCTGCTGTCACTCCTCCTACCGCAGCTGAGGTAAAAGAACAAAGAAAACAAACATTTGTTTATAACACAATTGATAATGCATATAACGATGCAAATGCAATAAGGAACAGAGGTGGTGGGTTTGGATCCCAAAAAGAAGAATACGAATCTATTGCTAATTATATAAATGAAGGATTAACTAGTTTAGACAACGAACTAGAGCTAGTGTATGACGACTCATCTCAAACATTTACACTTTTTAAAGGTGATGGAGAAAAAGGATATCGTTTACGCTCAAACATAGATCCTAACGATAAACAAATGTTAATGACAATTTTTGGTGGAGGGGCTTTTGGTGAAAAAAATGAAAGAATAATAAGTGGAGCTGGAGAATACGAAGAAAAAGACTATGGTATAGCTTTTGCTAGTATGTCAGATGAAGATTTAAAAGTTAAAATAAGAGGTTTGATTTATACTAAAGAAGACATAATGGAATCTATAAAAAGAGGAAAATTAAGTAGAATTAATCCAGATCTTAAAGGAACAGTAATTGGTAAGCGTGAAGAATCAGGTATAGATATTGATAAAAATTCACCTATTTATAAGCAATTACTGCAGATGAATTTTATTAATGAAGCAGATATAAATTTTTAAAATAATAAATACAAATATAGAATGAACGAAGATGCAATTTTTATATTAAACAACGGCATAGAGGTTGGTGTTTCTAGTGAGAGTATTGATTATTTTTTACAAAAAAACCCTGATGCAGTATTAAAAGAAGGTACTGGACCAAAACCAATAACCGTTGATTTTGAAAATGAAAATGGTTTTAAAACATCAATTGCTGTAGATGACGTTGAGGATTTTAAATCTAGATATTCTGGATATAAATATGTTAACAAAGATGATGAAGCTTTTGTTAACCAATATAAACCTATAAGTAAAGAAGAAAAAATAGCTAAATTAAATCAAACTTTTAAACCTGAGGATACTCAGATGAATGAAGAAGATTTTGTAATCAAATTTGAAGATTTATTAAATGCAAATGGTTTAAATGTTCGATCGCTAGGAAGTGGTGATGAAATAGAGATATCAACTAAAAAAACAATTTCAACTGCAAGAGGTAGACAAAACACTACTGGAGGATTAATACCAGTTTCTAAAATGACTTTTGACTTAGGTAGTGGTGACTATAATCAATTAAACGAATTTATATCTAATAACGCTGATTTAGATTATGTCAACAATTCTAAAAAGATGTTACCTAATTTTAAGGATGAATACATAACTAAAATGTCATCTACTAGGCTTAAACCAATTAAGGCTAGAGAGCAATATAAAAGTGATTTAACTAAAAAATTTGAAGCTCAAGAGTTTTTAGATAAAAACCCAAGCAAAACTCAAGTGCTAGGTGGTGGTATGATGATATCTGTTAATACTGAAGATCCAGAACTAACTGATAAAGAAAAACAACTATATAAATTATGGTCAAATGGTAAGCCAATACCTGATTTAACTGATGAAGAATTAAACTTATATATAGATAAAAATTATTTAGACAATAGAAAAAGAAATTCAAGTTCTATATTTAATCAGTTTGATTCTAAAAAACAAAGAAAAGCGGCACAAGCTATAGCTTACGATACAATTGAAAATGAACCTGATAGATTACTTAACTCTAAATCTAACGTAGAAGATTATGGTAAAAAACTAAAGGATAAATCAGAACAATACAAAAAAAATGTTAATGTATTCAATGATAAATTTAAACCTTTTTTAGATGAAAAAGCTGGAGGTTATGTAATAGAAAAAGAAGAGGACATAAGGCTTTTCAATGATCAGAGAAAAGTTTTAATGAAAGACTTAAATGTTATACTAGAGGACGAACAAAAGTTAGATTTACTGGTTAGTAATTACTCCTCTAGGGTTGATGAGTTTAGCAAAGAACTTCCTTACATGCCATTAGCATTGGAGAATGCCGGTAAGAATTATAATAGAGTAGAACAGTTACTCACAACGGCTAAAAGTTATGGAGTTGGTGCACTTTATGGGGTTGCTAATATAGGTAGGTTAATAGCTGGTTTAGATAGATCTAGTATAAGTTCTTATGCTCTTTTGACTGAGGATGTAAATAAAGAATTATCTCAATTTCAGTATACACCAACCATGTCTGAGTCAGATACAGCAAATGATTATGCTAGGTGGTTTGCAACATCTTCGCTAAATGCCGCTGTATCTTTAAGTATTGCGGCAACTGGTTCATATACAGCACTTCCAGCTTTCTTTTTAATTGGTGCTGGATCTTCTGGAGCTGAAACTCAGACTTCACAGATAAATGCTACTAAAAGAATAGCAGAAAAATCTGAGCAATTTGAAAAAGATGGATTTAAGTTTAATGGAAAAGAACTATCAATTGAACAATTAGATAGAGTGGAAGCCGCCTATGGAACTGACTTTAGAAAACAATTAGTAGATGACTTTAGGTTAATAAATCTAACTGAAAGACAAATACTATCACAAGAGCTTTTAGCTGGATCATCCGAGCTTATATTTGAAAAACTAACCACACTGAATTTTCTTGGTGGTATGAAATCTGCTATGGGTTTTTATGCTGTAAAGGATATTAAAAGCGCTTGGAGAGCTGCTGGTAAACAAACATTTAAAGGTGCTACAACAGAACCTTTAGGTGAGATGGCCACTGAGCTTACTGTTAATGTTGGTAGTGTAAAAATACTTGGTGAAGATATAAATGTATTTGATAATGTAGCTGAGGTAGGTTGGCAAGCATTAATACCTGGTTTAGGTATGGGTTTGTACGGCGGATCTAAAATAGTAGATAGAGCTTTTACTTTAGAAAATTTATCACAAGAAGAACTTAATAGATCTATAGAAATAAAAAAAGAGATTGACGAATTGCTTAAAGATTATAAACAAGGCGATAAGTTACCTCCTAAGGTTCAGGAATTAGTTAATGAATTAGTCAATGAAAACAAACAACTAGAAGACAGGTTGTTAACTGATATTAGAGAAGGAAAACTAAGTGAAAATGACATACAAGAAATTGGTGAACAAAATAGAATTTTAAGAAAACAATTATTATTTGCTGAAGAAATAAACAATGATTCTTCACTAAATAATATAGAAAAAAAGAAGCTATTAGATGAAGCTAAATCTATATTTGATAAAGCTCACAATGAGAGAGAAGATATTCTTTCAAAAAGAAAAGGTAGAAAACCTAAAACAACAGAACAAAAGGCTTTTGATCTTCAAAGGGCTGTTTTGCAATATAGATCAAATTCTAGTTATATTAAAACAGCTGATGAAAAATGGAGAAAACTATCAAACAAAGATAAAAGTAAAGAGTACGATCGTGTAAGAGAAGAGGCTAGATTAAAAGGAGAAAAAATAACCGATGCTGAGGTAGAAAAAACTGCTATATCACAATTTAGAAAAAAAGAGGTAAGTTCACAGTACGAAGCTAATAAGAAAGATGGTTTAAAGTTTTTGGAAGATTTAAACTCAAAAGAAGGTTTAAATTTAGGTATTGATTACGTTGAATTAGATCTTAAAGAGGGTGAAATAATTTCACAATATAATGTTGATGAGTATTCCATGAAGATTTATGGAAAAAAATTTAAAGATTTAAACAAGAAGCAACAAGGTGAAACATTTGCATTCTTAACATCTGCTAAGATTAATGCAGATGGTTTTTATGAAAACGGTAAGGTAGTAATAAATAAAAATGTAGCTATATCTAACGGAGCGGTTGGTGTTTGGCAGCATGAAATATTACATGCTATAGTAGAAAAACAAAGAAAATTAAATCCAAGTCAAGCTATATCAGAAGGTAAAGTTCTTCTGGATTTTTTAGAAAAAAATAATCCTAATATATATCTGTCTATTAAAAATAGACTAGATGATCCTACTTATACAAATAAAGAAACAGGTGTTGTTCAGTATGATGAAGTTCTTACTATGTTGTCAGATGTATTTCAAGCCAAAGATATGTCTGAGAACGCATCTATGATAGATCAGTTAACTTCATTTGTAAACAAATATTTACCTAGCGGTAAAAAAATACCTAGATCCGACGGAGCTAAGATTTATGATTTTGTAAAAAACTTTAGTAAGTCATCTGGAAATACGGTTAGATCTTCACCAAACACATCTAGTCCTAAATCAGCAATAGATTTAGAATCATCTAAAGCTAAATCAAAAGAACTAGATACAAGTACTAAGTTTAGTAAAACAGAAGGTATAGCACAAACATTAAATGAATTAGTACCTGAAAATTCAACTAAAGAAAGTTGGATAAAAGGAGGTGTAGCCGAAGCTTTTTTAGCTATAAACAACAAAGGTATACTTGATGGTTCTATAAAAAATAATTTAAATAAAAGAGGTGTAACTATTACTCCTGATTTAATTCAAAAAATAACAGATAAGATTATAGAAAATCTGCTTACAGCATATGATCCAACTAATGAGGCTGGACTTGGTGGATATTTAATTGGTGGCAATAAAAAAGATAAAACATCGTTTAGAGGAAAATTAAATTTTATCATAGGTGATGTTATTGGTGATGAAATGAACCAACCAAAAACTTTCTCAACAGATGTGGAAATGTCTGGTAGAGAAGGTCAATCAATTGCAACTCAAGTACCAGATACATCAGTAAAAGAAACAGCTCAAGAACGAAAGCAAAAAGAAAAGAAAAACAAAGAAGTTATTAGTGGTAAGAAAGGTGTTCAAGGTAAAACTAGGACTCCTTTGTATAAGGCTATAAGATTTGAAAACGATGAAACAATTAACTCATTAAGAGATATAATAGAAAATATTTTACTTAAAATAGACATCTCAGTATTAGAAAATCAAAAGAATTTTATAGCTAAGTTTAGAGAAGAACTAACAGGTAGATATTACGTAAAAGATTCTAGTGGTAAAACTAAACCTAAGGTTTCTTTAAAAGATGCTTGGGTTTTAGTTAAAAGAGAAGCTGGTTGGCCAAACAAAGCTGTTTATGAAAGTTTTTTAATAAAAAATAAAAAAGCTTTATTAAATGGATTTACAACTACTTATTTATCCAAAAACTTCCCAGCTACTATAGAAAAATTTGTAGTAGAAGGTTTGGATTCTAATGGTATAACTAAAGGTAAGTTTACTACAGCATGGAATCCAAAAGCTAAAACTGGTAAAAAACCTGGTAATATTGATTTTATAGCTCCTACTGGAGATGTAGCTCAATTAAAAGGAAATACTTCTGGTCTGCAAAGAATGAAGAGAGTTGAAGAAGTAGAATCAATGATATCAGATGAGCAATGGATTGATCATTTTAAAGTTGGTTCAAAGCCTTGGCCTCAAATGAAAAATGAGACTATATGGAGAGAGATAGCTGGTGAAGTTGGTTATGAAATTTTTCAAGAAGAAATAAATAAATTTGATGATTTACTTGATCAAACAGACAGTATATTAAATGACGATTCTTTAAGTAAATTACAGAAAAAATCTAAAATAGAGGAGTTAGAATCTAGTGATGAATTTAAAATTGTATCTAAGTTTTTATATTCTCAAGATCTTTTGCAGCAAGAGCAGATTAATAGTGTAATAGCTAGTATAAATGATTCATTACAAAGAGGTATAACTAAATTTTCTGACACTAAGGCTCCAGAACAACTTGAACAAATAGAAGAAATAGAAAATAAAGAACAACGATACGTTCCAAGAAATATAGGTGTTTTAATGAAAGAACAAGAATCTGAATGGAACATATTTAATAACGTTGAGTCTTTTGGGTTAGTACTAGAAGAAGTAACAAATTATAAAAAAATAAAAAACAAAAAAGATAAGAAAAAATTTCTAGATGGATTACGTAAGGATAAGGAGTTTATACATGCTGTTATTCTTGACATGGAATTAAATAAACTTTTAGGTGAAAGACCTGCTGGACCTCTTGCTGAAATAATGTTTTACCAAAGTTGGTTACCTAAAAATACAGAGACGTTTGGTGTTTCTGAAAAACAACCACAAGGTTATTCTCCTGGAAAAGGAGATATAGAAATGTATTATAGAGTTAACGGAAAAAAATTCACGTTTAAAGTAGAAATAAAATCAACTATAAATGGTACTATATCTTCAACAGTAATACCATCTAAGTTGTATGATATTTTAAATGAAGAAGGTATTTTTAATGGAAAAACAACACCTGACAATGAAAGCGGTAATACAATATCTTTTATTGATTTTATAAAAACAAATGCTTCTGAATATTTTAAAGCTTTCGCTGAAAGTTATAACAAGTCAGCTTCTATTATTAAAGACAAAGATAATCTTGAAATTAAGGGAAGCACTTTTTTTAAGGATTTATTTAAAAAAGCTAGAACAGAAGCTAATAATAAACAAATTAAAAAGGGTGGCAATATAACATTAGAAGAAAAAAAGAATAGGCAGCCAACTTTAAAATTTAAATTAACAGGAAAACAATTTGAAGAAATATTTATAAATTCTTATGTTAATTCTAATACTAAAATGATTATTGTAGCTGAATTAGGTTTTAAAGCATTTGCTTTAACTAAAGATTTTGCTGATGCAACAGGTTTGCCATTATTTGGTTTAAGCACTAAATCTGGAACATATCCTGAAGCAAACGTTTATATGACAATAAGCACCGGAGGTCCAAAAACAAACTTAGGAGATTATGCTTTAACATATGGAAGTATAAGAGGTCATATTGTAATAGATGCAGAAAACAGAAAACAAATAATTAGAAATGGACGTGGAAATGATTTGAATTTATCTACCGAAAACAAACAATTACAAGAACAAATAGCAAATAAATTATCTGGTAAATTATCAGTTACTCATGGATTACCAATTGACCCTTCATTAGTACCAGGAGTAAAGTTTAGTAAAACTGATTTTGCTAGAAAAAAAGCTATAATGGTAGTTGGTGGAATTGGTTCAGGAAAAACAACTATAATAAATAAAATAATTGATAAATTAAATCTTAAAAGATTAGGCTTTAATGTTGTAGATGAAGACGTAGAAAGATCAAGAATACAACAAGACAAAAATATAAGTGAAGCTAGTGCTTATCAAAATGCAAGAAAATCTGTTAAAAAAAGATTAAATGATTTATCTGACAATGGAGATGGAATAATATATGACAATGTTGGTGGTAACAGAAATTTAACTACAAAAAAAGTTGATGAATTAAAATCTAAAGGATACGATGTATCAATGATACTAGTTGACACAAACGTTGAAATAGCTAAAAAAAGAGATGCTGCTAGAGATAGAAGCATGGGTGATTTCATGGTTGAATTCAGTAATGGATTAGTAGAAAGAAGAAAAAACTTATATGCTAAAGATTTTAAAGGCAACTTTGCTTTGATAAATACTGATAATCTTGATTTAAAACAAGAACTACCTCTTCCTTTTGTTGAAAAAGTTAAAAGTATTATTAAATACGCTGTAACAAGTGAAGATTTAAGTAATACGTTTAATAAAATAATACAAGAAACAAAAGGTGTTGATGCTGACATGACATTTTCAGAAACAATAGCTTCTTTAAAAGGTGCGGGAATAGGTAAATACAAATTTTTTGTACCACCATCTGCAGATGATTTCATGGGTTTAATGTATGCTTTTATGGGTAAGGGTAGTATTGGTGAAGGTCATAAAGACTTTGTTGAAGCTGCATTAAATGGACCATATAAAAGAGGTATTGCTGCTTTAGAATCTTCTAAGCAGAAAATGGAAAATGATTATAATGAACTTAAGAAAATTTATCCTAAAATTGCAAAAAAATTAGGTAAAAAAATACCTAATAGTGAATTTACTTATGATCAAGCTATAAGAGTTTATTTGTGGAAATATAACAATGAAATATTTAATTCTAAGCTAGAAGAAGAACTTGGTTTAAAAACTAATGAGATTAATGAATTATTTTTTACTGTAGCAAAAAATAGAGAATTACAACAATACGCTAGAGGCTTAGGAAAATTAACTGGATTACCCGAAGGTTATATAGAACCTAGTAGAACATGGTTGTTAGAAACAATAGCTAGTGATTTAAATGATATATCTGACAAGGTAAGTAGAAAAAAGCATTTAGCTGAGTTTATAGCTAATAAAGAAGCTATTTTCGATAAAGATAACTTAAATAAAATTCAAGCTATATATGGCACTAAGTTTAGATCAGCATTAGAAGATTCTTTATATGCTATGACAAATGGTACTAGCCGTAATTTTGGTGATAATGAAATAGCTAATAGGTTTGCTAATTGGTTAAACGGTTCTGTTGGAGCTATCATGTTTTTTAATGCTAGATCAGCTGCTTTACAGTTAATATCAAATGTAAACTACTTAAACTGGAGTGATAACAATGTATTACAAGCAGCAACTGCTTTTGCTGATCAAAAACAATTTTGGACAGATTTTACTACTATAATAATGTCTGATAAACTTAAGCAAAGACGTAAGGGTTTAAGTACAGATGTTCAAGCTGCTGAACTAGCTAATAGCGTAGCAACTTCTAAAAGTAAGTATAAAAGTGCTTTAAGGTATTTGCTAAGAATAGGTTTTACACCTACTCAAGCTGCAGATGCTATAGCTATATCTTTTGGTGGTGCTGCTTTTTATAGAAATAGAATTAATTCAAAAATTAAAGAAGGTAAATCTAAAGAAGTAGCTGAAAAAGAAGCTTGGCGTGAATTTTCTGATATAACTGATGCAACACAACAGTCAGCTGATGCTGCTATGATATCTCAACAACAAAGAAATCCTTTAACTAGATTTGTTTTAGCTTTTCAAAACACTGCTATGCAATATAATAGAGTAATGAAAAAATCATTTCTAGATTTAGTTAATAGAAGAGGTAATGACAGAGAAAACATATCAAAAATAATTTACTATGGAGCTATTCAAAACATAATATTTAATGGTGTTCAACAAGCTATTTTTGCTATGATATGGGGTGATGATGAGTCAGATGAAAAAGAAAAACAAAGATTCTTTGATTTAAGTAATGGTATGCTTGATACAATTCTTAGAGGTTCTGGTTGGAAAGGTGCTGTTGTTGCCGCTCTTAAAAATACTATAATTAGATATCAAAAAGAAGAGGCTAAAGGTAGTTTTAAAGCTGATCACTTAAATACAGCTATAACATTACTTAATGTTGCACCTTCCATAGGATCTAAATTTACTAAAGTTTATGGAGCTTATAAGAGTAATTATTATGAAAGAGATGTTATAAAGGAAAAAGGTTATTCTTGGGATAGTCCTATATGGATGGTTTATGGGAAAACAGCTTCAGCAGCTTTTAATATACCAGCTGATAGAGTTGTAAGTAAAGTAAATAATCTAGTTATGGCTTCTAAAAGTTATACTGAAAATTGGCAGAGAGTAGCATTACTATCTGGTTGGAGTTCTTGGTCTCTTGGTCTTAAAAACATAGAAAATGAAGGTATAAAATCTAGAGGTGCAAAAGCACGAAAAAAAGCTGGTATTGAAAAAGCAAAGAAAACAAGAGCTGAAACTACTGCTAAAATAAAAAAACAAAGAGAAGCAGAAGAACAACTTAATTCTGGATCTTTAAGAAGAAAATCTATTGGTAGAACATCTATAGAAAGAAAGTCTGTTGATAGATAATTAAATATAAAGCTTTAATAAATAACTAAAACAAGTAATAATAACAATATACAAAAAGTTAAAAATATGGCAACAGAACTAGGAGGGAGTACAAATATGGGAGTTGATGTAGATGGAGATGGTAAGCCTGATTTTCACTTAACACTGAAATCAATAGGTTTAATCATAGCTGCAGTATTTACATTGGGTAGCATGTATGTAA